>Ga0183097_10291_pt1 | contig 130519 bp, 115 predicted proteins | sample BioMet8_FD_128883 | JGI IMG/M metagenome (GOLD analysis project Ga0183097, IMG submission 128883) | Microbial communities from bioreactor (seeded with sewage sludge) at Lawrence Berkeley National Lab, California, USA - Biofuel... | ecosystem: Engineered > Bioreactor > Anaerobic > Unclassified ... | reverse complement strand
CTTTACCCGGGGATGATGACAATCCGCTGATTGAAGCCATGACAACTGAATTAAAGCGCATCAAATCCAATAGTGAATGGAGGACAGAATTTATGAACCTGTATTTACGTGATAAAGAAAAATATCAGGAAGGCGTATTGGCAGAACGTGCCCTTGCCGATCAAAAATTGCAGGCCGAACGGGAACGCGCAAAAAAAGAAGCAATATCAACAGCACGAAGTTTTCTAGGTATAACCTCCCCGGAAGTCATCGCATCCAAATTCCACATCACGGTCGAGGAACTCATGGCGGCCCCACATCATGACACCACGCCAAAAGCCTAAAAAAAATACCCCGCAGCCACAGCGCAGATTCGCCGTGACTACGGGGTATCAATTTGTCTCTTAGTATTTCCGCCAAACCATCTTATCCACCACTCCCGTATAGCTCTGGATGATCTTCACCACCTTGGCTGAAACGTTGGTGTCCGTATAATCGTAAGCGCAAAATAAAACTGTATCACCCTTCCGATAAAATCTGTCATTGCTTAACCTTGCCTTTCGCCATCTGGTATTTTCGCCCAAAACCTGCTATAATGAACATATCAAAGATTTACCTGAGGGAGGGATGCCCATGGCTACGAAAATACCACAATCCATACAAGAACGCTGGCAAAATTTGACTCCGAGTAATGATTTCGTATTTTCCAAGATGATGCGCAACGAAGTCATCTGCAAAGGGCTGGTTGAAACCTTGCTCGGCTTCAAAATTGATCGGATTGAATATCCGGAGGAACAAAAATCTATCGACATTGCCATGGATGCCAAAAGTGTAAGGCTGGATGTGTATTAAAACAGAGGATCACAAGCTCCTCTGCTTTCTTTTCTTCCATTTTCATGGAAGAAAGCCTCGTCCCTTGCGTACCATCGGTTACCGGGCACCAATCGCACGCTTACGCGTGCTCATATCCAGTGCCCTCAGCCTTTGCCTGTCGCCTTCGGCTCCGTCAAAGTCTAACGCGATGGCACCTTCGATCCATTCGGTAAAGGCAGACATATTTATCACTTCGAGAACCGCTGTATCGATGATCCAGAAATAGCCCTCGGCGATGAAACACACAAGTACTTCTTCAACACCCGCGGTACAGACGCCATTGACCCCAAGCTGGACCAGGTCCTTACCTTTCTGGAAACAGCTTTACCCGGGGATGATGACAATCCGCTGATTGAAGCCATGACAACTGAATTAAAGCGCATCAAATCCAATAGTGAATGGAGGACAGAATTTATGAACCTGTATTTACGTGATAAAGAAAAATATCAAGAAGGCGTTGACCATGGGATAAAAGCGGAACGTGCCCTTGCCCAAAAACAAAATTTAGATACCGCCCGTAGTTTAATAGGCCTCCTGACCCCAGAAGTCATCTCAGCCAAATTCAACATTCCTGTAGAAGAACTTCTCGAGCAGCAACCCCATGATAATATACCAAAAGCCTAGAAAAATACCCCGCAGCCACAGCGCAACATCGCTATGACTGCGGGGTATTAAATTGTTTCTTAATACTTCCGCCAAACCATCTTATCCACCACCCCCGTATAACTCTGGATGATCTTTACCACCTTGGCTGAAACATTGGTGTCCGTGTAATCCGGCACGGGGATGCCAATATCGCCGTTCTCTACCATGGCGACAGCAGTGGCCACAGCCTGGAGCAGATGGGTACCGTCAATGCCTGCCAGCACAAAGTCCCCCTTATCCAGGGCTTCCGGCCGTTCGGTGCTGGTTCGGATACACACCGCCGGGAAGGGATGGCCGATACTCGTAAAGTAGCTGCTTTCCTCGGGCAGGGTGCCGGAGTCTGAAATCACCGCAAAGGCGTTCATCTGCAGGTGGTTGTAGTCGTGGAAGCCCAATGGTTCGTGTTGGATGACCCTGGGGTCCAGCTTGAAGCCCGACGCTTCCAGCCGCTTCCTGCTTCGGGGATGGCAGGAATACAGGATGGGCTTGTCGTAGCGCTCGGCCAGCGCATTGATGGCCGTAAACAGAGACAGGAAGTTCTTTTCCGTGTCGATGTTTTCTTCCCGGTGGGCGGAAAGAAGCAAATATTCCTTAGGCTTCAAATCCAGCCGTTTGAGGATGTCCGAAGCTTCAATATCCTTGATGTTGTTCCCCAGCACTTCCGCCATGGGGCTGCCCGTCACATAGGTCCGTTCCTTGGGCAGGCCGCATTCGTGGAGATACCGTCTGGCATGTTCGGAATAGGCCAGGTTCACATCGGAAATGATGTCCACGATGCGGCGGTTGGTTTCTTCGGGCAGGCATTCATCCTTGCACCGGTTCCCCGCTTCCATATGGAAGATGGGGATATGCAGCCGCTTGGCAGCGATGGCTGACAGGCAGGAATTGGTATCCCCCAGGATCAGCAGGGCATCAGGTTTTACCTGGACCATGAGCTTGTAGCTGGCATTGATGATGTTGCCCACGGTTGCTCCCAGGTCGTCCCCTACGGCGTCCATGTATATGTCCGGGGCATCCAGTCTCAAATCATGGAAAAACACACCGTTGAGGTTATAATCGTAATTCTGGCCGGTATGGGCCAGCAGGCAGTCAAAGTACTTCCGGCATTTATCGATGGTGGCCGCCAGGCGGATGATCTCCGGCCGGGTACCCACAATGATGAGCAGCTTCAGCCGGCCGTCGTTCTTAAAAGCCGTTTTGGAATAATCCAGTCGTATGGTCATTACTCTTCCCCTTCTTTCTTTACGGGTTCGTAGTAGGTATCGGGATGCCCGGGATCAAAGGCCTCGTTGGCCCACATTACCGTCACCAGGTCCTCGGTGTCGCTGAGGTTGATGATGTTGTGGGTGTATCCTGGCAGCATATGGACGGCTTCAATCTTCTCCCCGCTCACGTCATATGTGAGAACGGGATAAGGCTTTCCGTCCCTGTCCGTCCCCACCCGCCGTTCCTCGATACGGGCACGACCGGCCACGACGATGAAAAATTCCCATTTGGAGTGATGCCAGTGCTGGCCCTTGGTGATACCAGGCTTGCTGATATTGACCGATACCTGGCCGCAAGCGACTGTCTTAATCAGCTCCGTAAAGGAACCCCGGTCATCGACGTTCATCTTCAAGGGAAAAGCCACCTTATCTTCGGGTAAGTAAGACAGATAAGTGGAATAGAGCTTCTTTTCAAAGGAACCTTCCGGGATGGCAGGCATCATCAAAGTTCGGGGCTGGTCGTGGAAGCTTTCAAGCGTATCGACAATGTGCCCCAAGGTGGCTGTATGGGTTATGGGAACATAACAGTAACGGCCATCCGGGGAAGCCACCGGATTCAGACCGTCGAATGTACACCGGTGTTCCTTCCCCTCCAGGGCATCCAACATCTCTGAAACCAGGTCATCAATGTAGAGCAGGGTCAGTTCGGTATTCCGGTCATTGACCTGTACAGGCAACTCGTTGGCGATGTTGTGGCAGAAGGTGGCTACAGCCGAATTGTAATTGGGACGGCACCACTTGCCAAAGAGATTGGGAAAGCGGTAGACCAGTACTTTGGCCCCAGTTTCCTGTCCATATGCAAAGAAGAGTTCTTCTCCGGCCAGTTTGCTTTTGCCGTAGTCCGACTCCCCATACCGCCCGATAAGGGTGGCCTGGATGGAGGAGGACAGCATGACCGGGCAGGTGTTGCCGCAGGCCTTCAGCGTGTCCAGCAGAATGGAAGCGAAACCGAAGTTGCCGGACATGAATTCGGACTGATCTTTGGGGCGGTTGACACCGGCCAGGTTGAAGACGAAGTCGACTTGTTGGCAATACGCCTCCAACAAAGATGGATCTGTATTGATGTCGTAGGTGTAGACTGCATCAATAGACAAATCTCGTGTTCTGTCTTTATGGTCTTTGATGTTGTTTAGGGCGGCGGTTAGGTTTTGTCCGACAAAACCGGCGGCACCGGTGATTAAGATTTTCAACAAAAAACTCCTTTTAATATTAAAAACCAATCATCAAAAAGGTATAAAATCATCTTCTTCAATTGGTACCTTATCAAAATGGATACTTATATTTTCTATAATCATCTTTTTTTTATCTGCAGAAGAACTGACAAAGAAATTATAAAAATCTTTGACTTTATTAACGTAAATAAATGGTTTATTAAAATAACGATATTGATTTGAAACAAAACAATTAATTAAAAGATTATTGCGTTGAATTTATTTTTCTAAAGATTGACTTTCTAACAAATCATAAAGATTATTTTGAATTTTTTCGATACTATAAAATGTCAAATTGCTTTCAATAAAACAAGATAAAGATTTGACCAAATCATCCATAAAGGATTGATATAAAGTACTTTCCTCACTTGTAAACAAATTTTCAAACATATCAATTTGAGTTAAATCTTTAATAATTGTTTCAAAAGAATCATACCGTTTTTCAGGATCTAATTCAGTCATTTTATTTATCTGTTTCATTTCCCCATTAACACCTTGCGATAAATCTTTTCAATCGCCTCATCATCCAACCTCACCGGATTATTCCCCAACCGAAGCGGGTTAACAGAACTTACCAATTCTTTAAGCTGGCCGTCATTTTCCACTTCCGGTGTCGTTAACCCCAATGTCTGGATCATGCCATCCAGTTTTTCAATCGCTGCCTGAGGCGTATCCACTCCCATGCTTCGTGCGATTTCTTCAAAAACTTCAGACAAATAATCTTTTCCACGGCGGTCCACACACAAATCCAAGTGCTTTGACATATAATCCCATATACGTGGCAAACACAAGGCCACAGCATGGCCATGGGCGATGCCATAAAGAGAGGTCAATTTGTATCCCATTGCGTGGGCTGCCGTCGTCTGGGTCAGGTTAATAGCCTGTCCCGACAAATTAGCTCCTCTTTGCACAACCTCCAATGAGTCTGCATCGTCTTCAAAATACGCATTAAAATGACTGATCAGGACCTCCACACACCCTTTGGAGAGCTTTTGGCTTTCCACGGTGCTGTTAACTGACCACCATGATTCAATCCCTTGGCAGAGAGCATCCAAATAGGCGGCCTTCTTATGATAATCGGGAACGGATTGCAGAACAGCCGGCTCCAGGATTACATAGTCCGGAATGATGCTTTCCTGGGTAACGGATTGTTTTTCTCCCTGGTAATAGATGGCAGCGTAACGGGTCGATTCACTGCCGGTACCGGCCGTCGTTGGAAATGCGAGCAAAGGAGTAGTACTTTCCCGGTAGTCCTGTTCCAGATAATTTTTATTTTCATCCAATACCGAAAAAAGCTTGATGCATTTGGCCACATCCATGGCACTGCCGCCACCGATGGCCATGATGAAGTCACATTCCTCTTTTTTAAACCGCTTTACCCCTTTGCAAATACCCTCGTATTTGGGGTTGGGTGAAAAATCCATAAAACGGACGAATGGAATATCCTGTGATTCAATAAAATCCCTGAATGGATTGCTGTCAAAGCTTTTACCGCAAACCAGCAGGACTTTTTTTGCGTTCTCTTGTTGGAGGATGGCCGTTATCTTTTTATGGCTGTTCGTTCCGCTGTAAATTCTCTGGTTTTTCATCTATTCCTCTGGAATAAGTGTGATGATCTCTTTGATGGGCATACACAAATCGTCTGCTTCTTTGGCCCGATGGTTTTTCAGGATGGTCTCTGCCGTCTTCTGCATGGCCGGGAACCCACTCCGGGTAAGCTGGTTGGCATAAATCACGATGTTCACTCCCTTGTCTGCAAATTCCTGTTCTGTCACCTGGTTGAAAGATGTGGGAACGACCACGATAGGGGTATGGGTATCCTCTTTCCTGAAGGCTTCCACGAATTCAAAGATTTCATCGGGTTCCTTTTTACGGGAGTGGATCATGATACCGTCAGCTCCAGCTGCCACATAAGCCCTCGCCCGGGTCAGGGCATCTTCCATACCTTGCTCCAGGATCAGACTTTCAATCCGGGCGATGATCATGAATTCCCTGGTCTTCTGGGCCTTCTTCCCTGCAGAGATTTTTGTACAGAAGTTTTCAATGGTATCCTGGGTTTGTTTGACGTCATTGCCAAACAAAGAATTCTTCTTAAGACCAGTTTTATCTTCAATGATGACGGCTGACACACCGACTCGTTCCAGGGTTCGTACATTGTAGACGAAATGTTCCACCAATCCGCCGGTATCACCATCCAGGATGATGGGCTTGGTGGTTACTTCCATAATATCGTCAATGGTCCGCATCCGTGAAGACATATCCACCAATTCAATATCCGGTTTGCCTTTTGCTGTTGAATCACAAAGGCTGGATACCCACATGGCGTCGTATTGGTAAGTCTTCCCTTCTTCAAGGACCATGGTCTTTTCTGCGATAAGCCCAGTGATTCCGCTGTGGGCTTCGATGGCACTGACCAAAGGTTTCATGGCAAGCAGCTTTCTCAGGCGTCCCCGACGGATATCAGGAATGGTAAGCTGGGAACGGGAATAGCTCTCCAGGGATTGGTATTCTTCGGATTCGCTGTAAGGGTATTCCACCAGGCGCCCGCCGTACTCATTGAGCACATCCAGGACTTCACCCCGGATCGGTTTTTGAAAACCTGTTTTCCAGTCATCCCCATGGACTACGATATCGGGCTTGTATTGCCTCAGATTTTTTTTATAACTGAGTTCATCCTGTTCGACCACCCGGCTTACACCCTTGATGTTTGAAATGACATTCTTTCTCTCTTCGTAGGTCAAAAGTGGGAAACGCTTGTAACTGGCAACGGCCTCATCCGACAATAAGCCGACAGTGACTTCCCCAAGCTGCGCCGCTTTATTGATAATATTAATATGACCTCCATGGATGATATCCGTGCTGAAGCAGATGTAAACTTGTTTATTCATTTGTCTTATCCTCTTTTTTATGATTTCCAAATCCTCTGGCGTATCTATCTCATTGCAAAGCTGATCCACCACATCGAGTGGCCGGATGACGCATTGATTCGAAATGCGATTGAAGGCATTTTCGGCATAGCACCCGGTTTCGTCTCTTTGACAAAACCGGATGATTTCTTTGAGCCACAACTGCCAGTCCCTCTGGTTGATCTTATACAAAGGCTGGGCCGTTAAGGCATCATCAAAGAATTCAATACCGACTTTATCGATACGGTCATCATGGATTACTGCTTTAAAATCCTTTTCCGGTAACGGCACTGTGGAACTTACGGTCATACAGCTGTCTGGCGAGGTCAATACCTCTGAAAGAACCGTGCGGGTAAAAACCAGGTCGCCATGCATCAGGACGATATCATCATCCAGTGCTTCCCGTGCCAGATAAATGGAATAGATATAATTGGTTTCCCTGAATTTTGGATTATTGATAAAGGTATAGGTTATCGGCAGGTTCAGGCTTTTACAATAATCCACAAGGATCTTGTCAAACAGGCCGGTGGTCAGGACGACTTCCCGAACACCCGCTTCTGCCAGAAGCTTTAGCTGGCGGCTTAAGATAGTCTCCTTCCCAGTTATTTCGGTCATGCATTTGGGGTGGGTACTGGTTATCTCTCCCATCCGGCTCCCGACCCCAGAATTTAAAATCAGTGCTTTCATTCTTACTTCTTTCCCTTCAGGTATTTCATGAAGTTTTCCTTGTTTTCTTTGGCTGTCGTCGTCGGCCGCCCCAGATCATCCCGGGCACCGATGGCAGCTTTCACTTCAATCAAGGTCAGCTCTCCCCCAGTCCGCGCTTCGTGAAGGGCCTGATCCAGTTGATCAAAATCTGAAACGGAAATAGCCTTCGGGTAACCACATCCCTTGGCAATCTGAACCATATTGATTTGACCCGCCACCGTTGGCATCCCGCCGACAGACTCATGGGCCCCATTATTGATGACGACATGGATCAGGTTCGTGGGATGGTTTGATCCAATGACAGCCATGGCCCCCATATGCATCAAGACAGCGCCATCCCCATCAATGCACCACACTCTGGTTTGAGGTTTGTTCAAAGCGATACCCAGGGCGATGGAGGAAGAATGCCCCATGGACCCGACGGTCAGGAAATCCCGCTCATGGGTTTCACCCTTTGTCTCACGGATTTCAAAAAGTTCCCTGGACGCCTTGCCCGTGGTGGATACGATCACATCATCCTGGCTGACATCGGTGATATGACGAATGATATCTTCACGAAGCAGGGTGTTGTCATTGTGGTAATCCACGGATCCATCAAAAGACAAAGCCCCCTTTTCGACGACAAAAGCCACACTTTTTCCAGAATCCAGCCGGCTTTGCCACATGGCCATCTGGGCGTCCACATCAGCTTCCGTGGTTTCTTTCCCAATGACCATGGACGCAATATCCATATCCTCCAAAAGCTTCAAGGTCACTTCCCCTTGAAAGATATGCTGGGGTTCATCTTTGGTCCCTGGTTCTCCGCGCCAGCCGACGATGAAGATACAAGGGATGCCATAGACCTTATCATTTAACAGCGAAGCGACCGGATTGATAATATTGCCGATTCCGCTGTTTTGGAGATAAACAACAGGTATCTTCCCAGTAGCCAGATGATAACCCGCGGCTAACGCTGTGGCATTGCCTTCATTAGCTGCGATGATGTGTTCCTTGCAGATGCCATGTTTGGCCATGAGCATATTGCAAAGGGATTTGAGCTGCGAGTCAGGGACTCCAGTAAAAAATGTACCTAGTTTTAATTGTTTGATGTCCATATTAACCTCATAAATTTTTTATCAATATTTTGTTTAAAAAACCCGGTCATAATTACCTCTTAACGTTAGTTATGCGTATTTACTTTAATTACCATAATATAATATTTTTATTGGGATAATATGCATTATAGACTGTATATATTCCGATGCTCCCTTTTTCGGGACCCCTCATCTAAACAAAAGATTAATGTTAATGATATATTAATTTACTACCTTTCTCCTACAAAATATATAACTTTCCCACGTAAAATCAGACTAAACCATTAAGTAAGATTCATTCAACTAATGAGTTTTCACTTTCTTTAATAATTTTATAATATTAAAGCAATCGAAAATCACCACGACAAAAAGGAATATTCCCCCTATTGGATCAATCATGTACTTACCCGTATAAATCTTGTAATAAATAAATGATATTAGTAAACAATTAGGTAAAATGATTTTCCAGTTGAAAATTATATTTACGTATTTTTTTGTCCCGAAATATCTTGCCACAGTTACAATGGCATAACTTAGAATTGTTGCTATTATAGCTCCAACGACTCCATACCTAGGAATCAAAGCGAAATTCATGACAATGTTACTAATTGCGCCAAAAGCCGTAGTTCCAAGTGCACCAAGTGTTTTCTTCGATGCCATATAGTTTGTTCCAATGAATGATTGAATAGAACTAAAAAAAGTAGCAATCAATAATAAAGGAATGTACCTCCAAGCATTAAAAAATTCGTTTGATACTAACAATGATGTGATAGGCTTAATAAAATAACTAATTGCTGCAATAAGTATAAAAATAAATGAAATACATAAATCCATTATTATTGAGAAAAAAACGCTCTTATCAGCAGATTCATACTCCTCAACAGCTGATATTTGCCAAGCCTGAAAAACAACACTAGTAAATGTTGTTATCATAGAAGGAATTTTCGAAGCTACAGAATATAAGCCAACAGCTGCAAGCCCAGTATACATCTGAACGATAAACCGATCCGACATTCCCGTTACCCACCAAAGAATTGAATTAGGCATTAACGGAACGCTATATGCCACCAATCTTCCTATTAATTCCCTATCATAATTATTCTTCGAAAAAAATCCTGAAAAATCGACTAAAATTATATTATAGACAATTGCACAAGTATAACCTACAAGCATTGCCACCACACAAGCAATTATCTTGTCCTTAAATAAATTTAGAAATATAAAAGATAAGCCAAGTTGAACAACAGCTTCAATAAGATCACTTATAATATATACCCAATTACGACTGATTCCTTTTGTGTACTGGTGAAGAATTGTATATATTGCTTGAAATATTATAGATATCGCAATTAGAAATACATAATTACTTACAACTGAATATAAACGCAATAGTGGAGAAGCAATCACAGTGATTCCAAGACCAATAAACACAATAATAAATGTATTATATAGAACTTTAATATTGATTTCAGCTTTATCAAGGGTGAATCTTAAGACCGCTTCTGAAGTGCCAAGAATGGAAAATGGCAACATCAAATTGATTATCTGAGTAATAATATCGTATGTGCCATAAGCCTCCGTCGAAAAATAAAAAGTACATACTGATACAAGTAGAAACAACAATAATTTTGTTCCAGCGTTGCCAATTAGAAAAATAACTGTATTTTTAGCAAGCTTCTTATATTTTCCCATTATTTTATAAATCCTATTGCTTTTAATAATCTCTCACAATTATGATTATCATTGTAAAGATGCATTTTAGAAATTGCGTCCTCCCTACAAGACTTATATTTATCATTGTCTTGGCATATGTCTACAATAAATTGTACCAACTGACCAATGGTTTTAGAATGACAGCCCGGCATAATCTCTTCAACATTTTCAAACATAAAACCACGTTTCGAATTATATTCTTCAAGATCATCATATGCAAAACATATTGGTTTATTGAGTGACATAAATTCAAAATAAATTGATGAATAATCGGTAATCAAAGCATCACACTGTCCGATAAACTCATACAAGCCTTTATCTGTTTTTTTTATATCATTTGATGTAATAATTCTAATATTCGTAAGTTTTTCCGTTAATTGATTTTGTTTATCTTGCAATACATGATGTTTAATAATCAAGAACGCATTAAACCTTTTAAGTGTACTATCAAGTTCCTGAATATTATCTCTGTTAATCAGCGGAATTCCATACTCATATCTTTTACCATCATTATTTGAATAAGCCTTTGTTGACTGTCTATAGGTAGGCATCCAAATAAAAACTTTTTGAGAAAGAGAAAGCCCAGGAATAAGTTCGTCTAAAATCTCCCTTTTTTTGTAATAAAACATATCATTTCTAGGAGAACCTGAAGTGATGACATTTTTATGATCAACCAAAAATGCTCTTGCAATAACATCATTGAAAAAGGACGAATATGACATAGTATACTTTGCAAAAGGTCTTGTGCGATTTATACATTCATCTGTATATCCTAAAATTTTCTTCAACCCAACACCATGCCATACATCAATCACAATCTGGCTTTTAGGGTTAATATAGTTATCTCCGAAAACCATGTCCGTGATTATATACTTCGCATTCATAATTCTAAGTAGTGCTTTGATTGATGGATAATTTAAACACTCAACATTAAATTTTTCATAGTGTTCAGGAGATGCTGTAAAAACTGTTATCCTTGCAAAATGTTTAATTTTCTGTTTGTTTGTTAAGTATGAATTTAAAATAGTATAAATATTGTCCGGATATAACATACTATCAAATAGAACTAATTCTTTTTCTGACTTTGGAATTATGCTATTAATTTGTTTAATCAAGTTTTGAACTATTGGCATACTTTATTCTCCGATCACATCTGCGGAATTACTAGATATTACTCGTCTATGCGCAAAAATACGTAGAACAAAAAAAGTTACCGCAATTGCTACTAAAGATTGTACAATTCCGATAGACGATATTTTCAATTTATAAATACACACAAAATAACAAATCACAACATAAGGATCTCGAGGATTTTCCTTTAAGGAATAATATAGTTTTTTATATAATTGTCCCATCAGAAAGCCTCCAATAAATAAGCCAATAATTCCAAAATTGGCATACAAGCTTCCCTGATTCGAGAACGGAATCGAGTTGAAAAATGGATAATTATTTGATGGTGGAAGAACATAATATCCTCTCATAAAATTGTATAAATACACTCCATCATCAACTAGAGGTTTATTTGCGTATAAACCTCTAGGAATAGGTGCTGCTAATGCATTGAGTGCCGTGCGGCCATAATAAAAGTTATGTAAATTATAATGACTATAAACGAATGTATCTTTTCCAAGATAACTGAATTCTTCAAAAAATGAATTTATTGTATCTCCAACACCATTTATCGAATTTAACATACTATCACCAAACGAACTTATTTGTCCTTGAGTTCTTGCAATAGGAGCAACGACAATAAAAATCATAAGAATAACTGCAATTGCAATTATCCAAGGCTTTAATAAATCTCTAATTCTTATTTTATTTACACAAAAGTGATAGGCAAATATGATATATAACAAAGGCTCAAGAACTAAGGATCTTCTTAACATTATTATATAAGGAAACACATACAAAACTAATCCAATAATTATAATAGGTATAGATTTCTTTTGATTCAACGAAACCAGGATAACAATCCCCACAACTGCAAAAAAACTAAACAAAGAATAGTAGGAATTTCCAGTGAAATAAAGACCTCGAGCTTTTAATAGAATAGTTCCAAGACCACCATTCTGTCTAATAAACATAAAGTTTGCTATTCCACCTAATGTAATGCAACCATACGCCACATATTTTAAGTTCGAATTATAAGTTGTAATCTTTTCTGATGATACACAGCTTTTTCCCTCTCCTGGCTTAATTGAAATTCTATATCCAAAATAAACACATATAATAAAAATCAATTCAAAAATAAATGTCAAGGTAACATTTCCAACATTTAATTCAGTATACATATCATAATCGCAATTTGCCATTCTCGGCAAATAGCGCAAAGCTTCAAGAAAACAAAAGAGGCAAATTGGAGATAACAAGTCCTTTGTATTCTTGTACGTTTTATAAAAAACACCTGTCAAAAATAAGGCAAAAATAATTGCATATAATAATCTCATCGATTTAGTCTCTTAATAAAATATTCTCTTCTGTTTGATAATTCGTCTATTGTCCAAACAACCACTGGAAAACATTGTGATTAAAAATTTCCTTCGAGTATCTTGTTTGGGCATACTCTCTACATTTCATCCTAGTCTTTAAATCTTTTTTATTTACATTTTGAATCACCTTAGCAAGTCCATCAACACTTATTTCATCAGTGTATTTTACAATATCTGTATCTCCATTAGAAATGTATTTTAACCCACTAGCATAAAAACAAGCCACCGGTGTTTCACATCCAAATGCTATCAATGCTGACATAGGTTGAGTATCTGAAGTGCTTGCCAAAATATACAAATCGCTCATGGAATAAATTTCAGCTAATTCATTTTGATCATTAACATATGGGATTACTGTCATGTTTTTTGGCATTTGTTCTTCAGGTATATTACCATCGTATCCAATATTAATAAAATGATAATTTGTTTTCTCAAGTTTCTTGGCTGCTCCAAAAAAATATTCTTTTACTCCTTTTCGTTTCATACTAAATTTTGCAACTGTTAAAATCAAAATTTTATGAACTGGAATATTATATTTTTCGTATAAATCCTTATTAATAAAATAGTGATATGTATCTAAATCAATTCCCCAATCTAATGCTTCAATTCTTTTGTCTTGTAAAGCTTTTGCTCCTTTTAAATGATTAAGATTTGCCTTCGGTCCAGCAAATACGATATTTTGACCTTTGTATTCAAGGATTTTATCTTGTAGTATTTTTCTAGATTTATCAAAAATAAGACTTTTGGGATACTCATGAACTTGTGGGCATTGACCACATTTATCTTTGAATTTTACACAATTTTCACAATAACAACACTTTCCTAATCCAGCAAATTCATCTGGCATTATATAAACGATCTTAACCTTATTCTTTCTACAATAATCAAATAATCTCTTTTCATTTATATAGTAACCATGCAAATTGAGAAATATTATATGTCTAATTTTTTTCTTTTCTAATACTTTTAAAAGTTTTGTAGTTGCATTGTTTGAATAATATCCTTGCAAGCCAGTAAGCAAAGTTAGTCCTTTGTGTATGTAGGTTTCCAACTCAGAGTCAATTTTGATAATATTGCAATCCGTGTATTTTTTTCCTCTACCATAGAATGCATACATATCATATCCCTTTGATTTACCAAACTCATATAATTGCTTAGATAGAGAACCCGTACTACCGTAATCAAATCCACTATTGATTATTGCTATTTTCTCCACTACTTTAAACCTCCGCCTATAACATCATTCAGCTGATTGCAATCAGCTTATTGTTTTGAAAATAATCCGCAGTTTTCTTTATTCCATTCTCAAGATCTATAGGATCTAATTTTCCAAATAAGCTTTCGTAACGAGAAATATTCAAGTAATTTATTGGAACGTCAGTTGATCTTGAATCTATGTTTTCAACAACTAAATCTTCTCTAATAGTGTTTTTAATAGCTTTTATAACCTGATTCACGCTTGTACCTTGACCAGAGCCTAAATTGAATACTCTTACTTCATTCTCACCTTCTGCAATGTTCAAGATTCCTCTTATTGCATCATCAATATATATAAAGTCACGAACAACTTCGCCATCCCCATATACCTCTAACCTACCATCAGTAAGCGCTTTATATATAAATGTTGTTACCACTCCAAGCTTCCCATTCGGACGTTGAAACGGACCGTATGGATTAGCTAAACGAATAATTCTATAATCAAGTCCTTGTTGATATCTATAAAGGTAAAGCAATTTTTCAATTGCAAGTTTTTGTATTCCATAAGATGTGATTGGATATGTAACCATGTCTTCTTCTATGGGATATGTACCCTTCTTTCCGTATACCGTACCACCCGAAGACATGAAAATTACACGCTTTATTTTTTGTCTTACGCATGCATCCAGGAGTCTTGCTGTCACAATTACATTCGAATCAAGTTCTTCTGGAACATGTTGATTTGAATTTCCTGGAATGTTTGTTGATGCTAAATGATAAAGTACATCTTGACCTTTCACCAGACTATCAAAATCTGTATTATTTTCAAAAGAAGCAACTTGAAACGTGATATTAGAACGATTAAAATTTTCAATTGTTGCAAAATATTCTTTCCTACGATCAACAACTTTAACATAATTGTTTTGATTTTCAGATAACTTATTAGCAAGGTTTGTTCCAATAAATCCAGCACCACCTAATAGAACGATATTCATACTTTTCCCACCTAAAATGTTATTTTGACTTTTACTTATACGCATACTTTTTCCCATACGTGTCGTGACATTATATTTCAAAAGTTCATTAGTCCAAATCACCGTCATTAGCTCATTTCATCCGACATGTTGATGATATTGTGTATTCTAAGAGAACATGCCTAGTTTATATTTTCTAACTTCTTTCCCAATACTCTGAAGTATAATAAGATTTTCTGTTACTGTTGATTCCAATCTATCGTTCCAAAATAATTGCTTCATACTTAATTAGCCGTTTAGAACAATAACTAATCGACACACTACATTTATCGATATTCATAGGAAACTTAAAATGTCTTCTACTGAATTCTTATCTATAAACCCATGATACTTCTAATTAATGTTTTCATATAAATCTATTCTTACTTCTCCGAATTTTTCAGTTCTTTTTGAATATAGTTTGTAGTAAGCAGCTTCTGAACAGTACTTTCAACATCAAGCCTCTGCGTATTGTGACTAGTGTATGCTGCATCAGCTTCAGTCTTTACGGTTCCCTTCACATAGAACTTGTCATAGTTTAAATCACGACTATCTGCTGCTATCCTATAGTACTGACCCATGTCCTTACTTCTGAGCATCTCTTCCCTGGTAACCAACGTTTCGTAAAGCTTCTCCCCATGCCTTGTACCTATTAGATGCGTCCCAGTATTACCAAATAGCTGTTGCACACTTTTCGCAAGATCTCCAATTGTGCAAGCATCTGCTTTCTGCACAAACAGATCCCCAGGATGCGCATGCTGGAAAGCGAACATAACAAGCGCCACAGCCTCATCTAAATTCATCATAAAGCGAGTCATGTTCGGATCAGTAATCGTAATCTCATGACCATTTCTTATTTGCTCTCTAAATAAAGGTATGACTGAACCACGACTGCACATAACATTGCCATATCGTGTACAGGATAATATCGTACCATGTTCTGCTGCATTCTTAGCATTTGAATAAATCACCCTTTCAGCCATAGCCTTTGAGATTCCCATAGCATTTATTGGATAGGCAGCTTTATCTGTGCTCAGCAGCACTACTGACTTTACTCCATTTGCAACTGCACTATGAACAACATTATCGGTTCCCTCAACATTTGTCTTAACCGCCTGCATTGGAAAAAAATCACAAGATGGCACCTCTTTGAGTGCAGCTGCATGGAAAATATAATCAACACCGGACATTGTGTCGTTCAGACTTTCCCGATCTCTAACATCACCGATATAAAATCTTACTTTTCCAAATGCATCCGGATAATTTGCCTGAAGTTCATGGCGCATATCATCCTGCTTTTTCTCATCACGGCTGAATATCCTGATTTCCTTAATGTCGGATTGTAAAAAATGATTTAATACCGTATGACCAAAACTACCGGTACCACCTGTAATCAGTAATACCTTATCTTCAAAAACGGACATATTATTCTCTGCCTCTCTTTAAATAGTTCTTTACATTAAAAAAGAAGCCGGTTTTATACCTGCTCCTGTTATTTTCATAGTATTAATATATACTGCCTTACTAAATGTGTTTTATAATGGTCTGGTAAGCATCTTTAACATTATACTTCTTAACAAGTACATCCCATGCATTTTGTCCCATTATTTTTAAATCTGATGCAAGCGCTTCTGCAACCTTTTGACTAAAGGCTTCCACATCGTTGCTCTCGCACCACCAACCAAAATCTTCTTTTTCAATTATTGTCCCAAGATCTGTGTTTGGATCTGTAACTGCCAAAACAGGCATTTTTGCTTGCATATAACTAAGCAATCTTGATGGAAAATTAGGAATTAGATATCGATGATCTAGAAAAATCATACCAATATCACAACTTCCAATCATTTTGTCATAATCTTTCTTTGGAAGACGCCGAAGTAACTTCACATTTTTTTGCATTGATGAAGATATATATTCTTCAATCTTTCTAAATTCGGTTCCATCACCAACAATCAAGAAGAATGCATCACGCCGACTCTGAACTCTTTGCAGACAATCAATAAAAAATGATATACCTTGTGGCTGTCCAAGGTTACCTCCATAAACAAACACAGTTGTATTTTCTGGTATCCCATATTTAACTCTCAACCTCGCCCGCGTTGCTTTGTCGCAACTGTTATCTAACGGCTCAACGGAATTGGGACAAATCTCAACCTTATTTTTATCAACTTTTGGAGTATGACTCAACACATACTGGCAATTTGCAGGCGACATGCACCCAATAAAATCAGAATTATCATAAAGTTTCTTCTCGACACTTTTATAATACCGATATAACATTCCACGCCAGCCTCTTGTACTCAGCACACCCAAGTCTATGGTCCCGTCAGGAAATATGTCCTTTAAAAGCAAATAAGTCTTCGCTCCATCTCGTTTTTTCACATAATGAACTACCTCTGTAATGGTGATTGGAGGTGTTGGGTAAAGAATAAGGTTAAATTTTACTTTATTCCAATAATGTTTTATTGCCCTCTTCAGTATTCCATCCAACGTAAACATTGAGATTGCTTTTTCAACGTAACCATTTTTTTGGATGTTACCAATCTGAGGTTTTAGTATGACAGCGGTCCAATCCTTTTCCTCAATTTGCACTTTATCCCTATATATTCTTGTTGGTTGATTATTTTTCTTTTCAGTCGGACTAATTACATACAGTTGATGCCCGTTTTTTACAAACATTCTCATCAAGTCCGTATATATATTTCTATCATTAAGAGATTTAAAATCTATCAAACTGACAAAGAGTACATTCATTTATTTCGCTCCTCAGCAAATTACTAATCCGTCATCGACACGCTGTCAAATACTATCTTATTTGTTCCAATCTCTTCACTTGTTCTAGTTTCATATAGGGTATCTCCCCCCATAAAAGGAATCCGTGTGGAATTGGTACGAAAATCATCTGCTGCGAAAATCTCACGAAAGATTGCAATCAGTTCTTTTACATCTGTTATGAAACTTAAGTTCTCAACATACCAGATGTCATTCTCAAACTGATCGCTCCACGTCCAAGTATCACCCTGTTTCTTATGAATATGTGCACAGGCAAGACCAGGACGAACATAGTGTCGCATATTGTGCCGTGGAGAATAAAGCCTTAGATATTCCATCAATAGCGGTCTAGGGCCGATTATTGACATATCACCCTTAAGGATATTAAACAGCTCCGGCAATTCATCAATGGATGTCCTCCGAATAAATTTGCCAAATTTTGTCAAACGATCTTTATCCGGTAAAAGTTTTCCATCATGACCAGCAGCATTTGTCATGGACCGAAATTTGTAAAGCTTAAAAGGGTTTCCATTCTTTCCTGGACGCATTGTATGATAAAGCACAGGTTTTCCGTGAAATTTTAGTTCGAATACAGTAACAGCCCCCAAAAGAGGAGATAAAACTACCAATGCTCCACCACTTAAAACAATATCGAGTGCTCTTTTCCCATATCTTGTATAAAAATTCCTTGCCGGTTTTACGGAATCTGCTGAATTAAGCAATTCCTCTGATATTCTTTTCATTTTCTTCTCACTGTAAAGCAATATGATGCATTTCTAACATACAAATTTCAAGTTAAATCAAAGCGTATTACTTTTAAAATACATCCGAATCAGCCATTGTAAGATACATATCTTCGAATGACAATTTTCCTTTCCACAACTCTACATGGAAATGACGCATACCATAAGAATAACCCAGTTCTTTCAACTCATTCTGATAATCTATGGACGTACACCACATCTTTATCTTGTGTATGCCCTGATAAAACAATACATTCTCCGCGTATCTAATGATATTATTGAAACTATTTCTATTGATGGCAATAATATCAACAATCTGTCCCTGGAACTCATTAATACCGTCATCCTTTGAATGATAGATATTATAAACAAAATAACCAATTAATTGCTCCCCAGAATAGCATTCATAATAATGATATCCTGCATTCTTCCTTCCTGTAAATCGCCATTTTATATAGTCCTTGTTTCTAATGATAGCATATTGAAATTCTTTGCATATATCAGTAAAGTCACACTGATCAGATGGTGTTTCTAACTGAAAAGCTTCAAAGTTTTGATCCTTTAATATAGCTTCTTTCTCCTCCAAATCTTTCCACCAGAAATCAATGTCTCCAATATAAAAATGCTTCAACGCTCTAGTAGTGATTGGTAAAGCATAATCGTTTGGAAAGCCTACCACGAAAAAATCGGGATACTGTTTTTCTATCCACTTAATCAATGGAAAAGAAGCTCCCGGATACTTTGAACTTGCCATAACTGTTCCGGACGTGGCTGCAGTTATCACGTTACCCTCTAAAATTGCTTTAAATGGCCACAATATTATGTGAGCCGCGAGCACACTCCCATCCCACATATTAGCGAGACAATACTGTGCCACAGGATTAGACTCATTATTATCGCGCCACTGATCCAGGTCAAGCGTTCTTCCGTCAAATGCTTCTCCGAACAGTTCATTTATTTTATTCTCATCGCCATTGTGATAACCAGTAATTTTATACTTCATTGTATTTTCCTGATAATTGTTTCAGTACGCCTCGAACTTTTTCTACTGCATCAAAAAAGCCTCTATATTCCTCAGGCTCCCAGCGTTCTCTTATTCTTTGCTGTACACCAGCAGGGCCAACCACAGAAGGTACTGACAAAGCCACACCACGTACACCATGCTCTCCTTGTAATGTACTGCACACTGACGCAATCGTAGGTTTCTGATTAATGATTGCATCAGCAAGGTGACATACACATGTAGCTATTCCATAATATGTCCGCTCTTTTGAAACAATGATTTCAGATCCCATTACTTTTGTCTGTTTAGCTATCTTGTTCCGGATTTCTTGATTCCACTCGATTTCTACATCAGAGCAGTATTCTGCAATAGGAATACCACCTACGGTTACACGGCTCCAAACTGGCACTTGACCATCCCCGTGTTCACCAATGATATATCCACTAATGACACCGGTACTAAGATCCAAATAATCAGCTACAGATCTAATAAAACGACTAGTATCAAGAATACATCCCGAGCCGAATATCATGCCATCAGGTAAATCCATCCATTCTGTTGCTTTATATGTAAGAATATCAAGAGGATTCGAAATAATTAGGATAACACCCCTGGAATAGTTCTTTTGTATTGACGCAATTACAGAACTCATTATAGAAATATTGTCATTTGTGAGATCAAGTCTGCTTTCTCTAGGTCTTCTTCCACGTCCAGCTGTAATGATGATTAAATCACAATCTCTCACATCAGAGTAATCCCCTGCATATAAATCAGCTGTTCCCATGGACGGAATACCATGCCTTATATCTTTCGCTTCACCATCTGTCTTTTGGACATTTATATCAATCAAAACGATCTCTCTTGCAATATCTCGTAAAGCTAAAGCATATGCTATGGAACTACCTACAAATCCAGCACCGATAATAGCTACCTTGCGATTTCCAATCTTAAACTTAGGCCTCATAGCAAAACCATAAAAATCCTCTCTTTAAAATGCTCTTGTTCACATCGTAACAACTATTCGACTCATAGTAGTTATAAGATCATATCCATCCCAATCAAACATCCAATCAGCCGTGTGCCCAAATGGTACGATTTTGTCAATTCCAGGCAGTCCGTTGAAAATAACAAACGACCTTATCTTCTCCGGATTCAACCCGTAATATGCCAATGTTTGATATTTCTCATCGACAATAGGTACAAGCGCTTTCAAATCCTTATCCTTATATTCTTGGAAGAACCCCCCTGCTTCACGTAGATCCGGAATTTCCCTGATCAGTTTGGGAATATCTATTCTTACAATTCGATTATCAGGAGTATCAACTAATTTGCTACCTTTAATTGCAAGTGCCGTTCTTTCTGCTGCAAGTACCTTATCAACCGCTATTTCAGCTTCAACCTGATATCGTTCTTTGACATATTCATAAACGGCAGACCAAAAGATATTCTGTGCTTTTCGAATACTCTTATCATCACCAATCCAATAGATAAGATGTGGGCTAGAGCAGGCATTCTGATCAAACAAATATGTGTCATTATAGAAGTTCTGAGCCAAAGTTTTCTGTGCTTTCTCATTAGATTCAATTCTCAACACTGCATCAGAACTGATAACTGCTAAGCTATACCTATCTGCAAAAGTAATATCAAACGTACGCGGCGGGATGATAACCCCTCTTATCGCCTCAATTGTCTTATCCCCGCCCCAAATAACACGACAGTTGCAAATAGAACTGAAGTACTCTGTCAAAGCTTGTCTACTCCGATCATACATAACCACATTGATGAACGGCTTTAACTTCTCAAACTGTTCTTGGTCAAGAATCCGCTTGAATGCCTGACACACCATTCTAGTCTGAATAAAATCTTTACTACTTGCTTTCACGATATTTGCATTACCCGCAAGAAGACCCGAAATCAAACTATAAGCAAAGTTAATGGGAACATTAGACGGTGCAATATGGAAAAGAAGACCTCTACCGACCCTATTTTCTATTCTTCCCTTATATGTTTCAGCAAGCTTACTGAGATTACCTTTTCGACAAAAGAATGCAAATGTCATCACATCCGGATATATCTTGGAGTCTCTTGTCTTCATTAGGTCTTGTGAGACTGCTGAAAAAAACTCAATCACAATACTATCAAAAGGAACCAATGGCTTATAGTCAATGTTCTCGATATTTCCACAGAGTACAGTTAGTCCAGCTATATTTGTACCTGTATTATTTTCCTTTAAACTTGTCGGCATAAGTATCACTACATCCCCTTATCTCTGCATTTTTTACACGTCCGATGACTGTAAAATACTTTCCTTTTCTTCCACATGGACAACTGTCTTCCCCCATGATAATGCCTTCATCCTCTGTCAGTAAAACATGACCAGGATAAGATTTTGGAAGTGCTGATACAACTTCAATCAATCCTTTTTCACCTGATTTACAAATAGACCAATCTTCTGGATTACGAATTACTATATCAGAATATGCTGGTGCATGGTAATGTCCGCATTCGCACTCCATATATAGTACCAGTCTGCTCAACCATTCCATAGTAGGAGTAGATTTTATTTTGACATATCCCACAGACACTATTCAGTGCGTCCTTAAAAGTTTCAGGACTCACAGCCTGATCCTGGAGTTTCTTCCATCCGCCGCCATGGATTAAAATACCCCGAGATAAATCTGGTTTCCATTCGCTCTTCAAAAGCTCTTGAAAGAAGTGTTGCCAAATCATGAAGGTAAATCCGAACAGAAAGATATCTTCCCCTTTATATTTCTCCAAAAATATCTTTAAGGCATTAACATCCAGTTTCATATTATCATCAAGCGCGTAGATTCGATCGCGTCCAAACATGGAGAAGCCAAGAATCCCAGCACCTCGTGCGGAAAACATAGCTCTTTTTTTCAATACTGCACTCGTATCCAGAATAATCATCGGAAGGCGTTTCTTTCCAATAAAATCGGAAACGATATGAGTCATTACTCTCGACTGATTAGAACTTGTAACCTTATCCAAGTAAATTTTGGATACCTGCTGCCCACTGGTGCCAGAGGACGTCATTGTCTTCACAACAGCATCCTTCGGAACTGACATAAGCTCATATTCCTTAAACATACGTACAGGAAGGAACGGGATTTCTTCGTATGAAGTGAATTTCATCACATCTGCAGTTGTGTTAATTCCGTATGCAGAAAGAATTTCGTTATACTCCAAGCAATTATCCATGTGTTCAACCGTTAATTGCTTTAGCACGTCTGTTAAAGCCCCGTGTTTCTCGCGTCTCTCTGCAATATATGGTTCTGATTTCAAAAATTCATCATAATTCATAAATTTCTTTTTCCTGACAATTTTATTATTTTCTGTTCTTAAATAACTGTAATAATCAATGGATAGTCTTCATATTTTTTTTTCAAGATGAGTATTTATTATCTCTGCAACATCCCGCCAATGATTATTGAGAAAAAAATGGTTTTCCCCCATCTCATAATAATCCACTGTTCCATCGACTATCTTTGACCAGTCTTTAACACCCTTTGCCGCTTCGTCCTCTGGACTGTATATTGCTGTGGCACTACAAGGGATACTGCCTTGCTGATATTTATATTGTCCCCAGATAATATAGTCCGCTCGAATGGGCCTAAGATAAATATCAAGAAATCTTTTATTTTTCAAGATTCTCTCATCTATTCCCCCAAGTTTTGACATCATGAAAATAAAGTCATTATCAGGCAATCCTACAAAACTTTGACTCGATAAATTATTAAGAAGACTTCCTCTAGCGCATATAAAAGCATGCGTGGGAAAACCTTTTATCATTCTCCGACTAAGTAGATCATACACTACGGCACTTCCAAGACTATATCCCAGAACTGAATAAGGAAGATTTGATCGATATTCATTTATATGCTCAGCTACATCCGAAATGAAATCATAATAATTCATAATAAATGGTTCTTTACGCCTTGTGGCTCGCCCTGCATATTCTATTGTAATAGGTTCAATTCGCGTATCCAACAACGGAAACAATTTATTAAAACTTACGGAACTGCCACCTGCAAACGGCAAAAGGAATAATTGGATACGCTTTATATCATCACTCATAGTACTGAACTAAATCCTTATAGACAATCTTGCCAGATTCATTGTGTGGAATAGCCTTTAGTTTTATTGTTTTAAATGCAGCCTGATTTAATCTTGTCTTCTCCACAAGGTAGTTCTTCATAAGTCCAAGCTGATTCTCGTCCAGGCCGAAAATATAGAGTTTATCATCCATACCTCCACAGGCAATATCAGCATCATTAAATGCTACTTTCAGCATTCTCTCACAGTCATCTAAATTCACACGATTTCCATAGATTTTTAAAAACCTCTTCTTACGGCCAACAATATAAAAGAATCCGTCAGTATCTTTCTTTGCCATGTCACCAGTGACATAACGACCATGACGATCATCGCCACGCTTCAAATCGATACCAGAGGTTGCATATCCAAGCGTAACATTATTACCATAATATACAAGCTCACCAACAACATCTGGCGATTTAATCACTTTATTGTTCACATCAATCAGTTCAAAACGACCGCCAGGAATTGCTATGCCCATTGAACCGGCTTTCTCAAGAGTTCTTTCGGGTGGAAGCCATCCCATACGGGCAGTTGCCTCACATGCACCGTTCTTTTGAGCCCAACCTCAGCCATTGTATTGATTGCAACTATACATTTGAAATACTTAAAAGCATGCTAAACGAATACGTGTATTACAGAAATCAGTCTAATTTTATTAATGCAGCTCTCTCTAATATTCACAGGCATCGATTTTATTCTGCTTTTTTATAATTTCTCATAATAGGTTTCTAGCCTCTCTGGATTAAATACCTCGTTAACCCCTCACATTACTGTAACCAATTCTTTTGCATCACTAAATTTGATGATATTATGCATATATCTTTGTAACATGTGGATAAATTCAATCTTTTCTCCTTTGATACATATTGCTCTCAACTTGAGTAGCGGTTTTAATATTTTATATACGGAGTCTCCTTATTCTTTCAATGCTTTCAGTTCATCTTGGATATACGTCGTAGTCATGAGTTTTTTTATTGTACCCTCGACATCTAATCTTCCTGTGTTATGACTTGTATAAGATTCATCAGCTTCTGTTTTTACAGTACCTTTAACATAAAATTTGTCATAATTGAGATCACGACTGTCCGCTGATATTAAGTAATATTGCCCCATATCCACTGACCTGAGCATCTCCTCACGAGTTACTAGTGTTTCATAAAGCTTCTCACCATGGCGTGTACCTATGATCCTTGTTCCTGTATCCCCAAAGAGTTGTTGCACTGCTTTAGCCATATCTCCAATTGTGCTCGAATCTACTTTTTGGACAAACAAATCACCTGGATTTGCATGTTTAAAAGCAAACATTACAAGAGCAACTGCTTCATCAAGATTCATCATGAAGCGCGTCATATTCGGGTTTGTAATAGTGATTGGATTTCCGTTTCCAATCTGCTCACGAAAAAGGGGAATGACGGATCCACGACTGCACATTACATTGCCATATCGTGTACAGGACAGAATCGTACCTCTCTCTGCTGCTGTCTTTGCATTAGCGTAAATCACATGTTCTGCCATTGCTTTTGATATTCCCATCGCATTAATCGGATAAGCAGCTTTATCTGTAGATAAGAATACAAGCGACTTTACTCCATTGGCAATCGCCGAATGTACCACATTATCTGTACCAAGTACATTTGTCTGATAAGCCTGCATCGGAAAGAACTCACAACTCGGTACTTCTTTAAGTGCCGCAGCATGAAAGATAAAATCCACATTGGACATGGCATCATCTAAACTGCTCCGATCTCTAACATCGCCGATGTAAAATTTTACTTTCCCGAAATGTTCAGGATATTTTGTTTGAAGCCCGTGCCTCATGTCATCCTGTTTTTTTTCATCTCGGGAGAAAATCCGAATTTCTCCAATATCTGTATCTAAAAAGCGATTTAAAACAGCATGACCAAAAGAACCTGTTCCGCCTGTGATCATAAGCGTTTTATCTTTGAATATTGATTCCTTCACTCTTTTCCTCCTATTCAAAATGTCGCATGATTGTGCTATATGCCTGTTCCACTGTATAATGTTCATTTAGATAATTCCAAGCATTTTGTCCCATTGCATATAGGTCAGCATGACATATTGTCTCAATTTTATGTTTGAATACCTTGCTGTCATTGCTTCCGCACCAATATCCAAATTGCCCTTTTTCTATAACCCTTCCAATATCTGTATTTGTATCTGTACATGCTAAAACCGGCATTTTGGCCTGCATATATGAAAGCAACCGTGATGGAAAATTTGGAATTGTAAACCGATGATCCAAAAAAATCAACCCTACATCACAAGACGATACAAGCGAGTCATAATCTTCCTTAGGCAATTGATTTATCAACATTACATTTTGCAAGTTTTCCTTTTCAATATAATTCTTCAAATTGTTATATTCTGTACCAGATCCGACAATCAAGAAATATGCATTTTCTAAATCTCTGCATTCTTTCAAACATTTGCAGATAAATTCTACTCCTTGGGGTTTGCCTAGGTTTCCGCCATATACAAATATTTTTTCATTTATTGGTAAATTGTATTTGTTTCGTAATTCACTAATATTATTTGTTTCAATTACTAGCGGCACGATACTGTTTGGACATACCTCAACATTTTCTGCTTTTACCCGCCCATTATGTTCCAACAGATAATTTACATTTGCCCTCGACATGCATCCAATATAGTCTGACAAACGATACAATTCCATTTCTTTAGCCCTAAAATAAAGATATACTGGGTTTGCTTTGCGAAACATTTGCAAATCCACTGCATTTTGAGGGAAAATATCCTTTAAAAGCAGGTACGTCTTTGCACAATCTTTACGCTTGATATACTTAATGACCTTTGTCATTGTTATTGGTGGTGTGGCATAAAGGACTAAATCAAAGTGAACATCATAATAATATTTTTTTGTGGCTTTAATAAAAAGATTCTCAAATGTTACTGTTGAAATACCTTTTTCGATTATATTTGTCTTTTGCAGATTGCCAGTCTTGACTTTTAATATTGTATATCCATTATGATGATTTAATTGTGTCTGTTCATTCAGTCTTCTTTCAACTGGAGTTGCAATATATATCTTGTGTTTACGCTTGATAAATTCATTCAATAAATCAGAATAAATGTTGTGGGATTCCAGATTATTTATAGATGCTTGTGATAAAAACAAAATATTCATTATCTACCAATTATCCTTGACATTTGATTAATCAGTTCCACCCCATCCCAAACCAACTCAAAATCCATTGTCTTCCCAACTGGTACCACCCGGTCCACCCCCTTTGGCCTTTCTTCGAAAAGAAATTCCTGGATAGTTTCTTTGACTCCCCCATAATACCCGATGGTCTGACATTGACTATCATTACAAAGAAGAAATATCTCCGAAATGGCTTGCGCGTCGTACTCGAAGAAGTACCCGCTGTTGTTTTTGAATACCATCAGGTCCGGTGTCAGACGTGGTACCTGCACCAGCACCAATCGATTGTCTTTTCCTTGTATCAGCTTCGTTCCTTCCAAAAGGGCTGCCAGTCTGAAGAACGACTCCCGTTTACTTACCGCCTGAACTGGCTGGATCATATATTGATCTTGTACTAGCTGATAAAGTTCTTCCCAGAATTGCTCCTTGGCTTTTTCCTTTTCTTCCCCCAACCAAATCACGATACGTGGGGAGGTACAAGCATTCTGATCTGTCAGGTAGGTGTCATTGTAAAACCCGGTGGCGATGCTTTTTTTATCCTCTGACTTGAGGTAATCATCTGCATCTATGACTGCCAATGAGTACCGGTCTGCAAAAGTGATTTCATTGGCTCTTGGTTTCAGCGGTGACTTGCGGATGGCACGGATGGTTTCATCACCGCCCCAAATGACCCGGGTGTCACATATTGCTGACAGGTATTCTGTCACTTTGTCATCATGACCATAACGGATTAATGCCAAATAACCTTTCAAGCTTTTACCTACTTCTTCATTAAGAACACTGTTGATGGCATCGGCAATAATGCTTACCTGTTCAAAGTCCTTGGAAGGTACCCGCACGATATTGGCATTGCCAGCTAACAGTCCTGCCGCCATGGAATAAGCGAAGTTCACTGGAACGTTGGAAGGGGCGATGTGGAAGATGATGCCCCGGCCCAAACGGTTTTCTGTTCGGATGGCATTTTTCTTCTTTTGTTCCATAATGGATGCCTTCCGGCACCAGAAGCCGAAGGTTACCACATCAGGGTACTGCCTGGCCCCGAGATCCCTCCTCAATGCTTTGGAAATGGCATCCAGGAAGGTGATGATGGCTTCGTCAAAGGGTTTGAAAGCCCGCTTTTCCTGCATTTGTTCAATGATTTCTGCACTGCCTGTCAGGCAGGTGATGTTTAAATCAGCAGGTATTGTCTTAATTGAATTTTGTCGCATAGGTATCGCTGCACCCCCTGATTTCTGCGTTTTTAAGCCGTCCATTGACTTTGAAGTATTTTCCCTTACGTCCTCCACAGGGACAATCATCCACTCCCAAAATCACACCTTCGTCTTTTCTATTAAATTTGTATTATAGCGGAATGTTCCCGTGCTTCTTAGTTCTTCCTATCTCATTTTTATTCTTTAGTGCATGAAAGGACTCACTTATTTTCTTTCTTGTTTCTTCCGGTAGTATCACCTCATCAATAAAGCCACGCTGTGCCGCGATATAAGGAACCATATAATGATCTTCATAATCAGTAATCAACTGATCTTTCTTCGCCTTCGGGTTTACAGAAACAGCAATATCTTTCCGATGAACAATATCAACAGCACCATCAGCTCCCATAACAGCAGTCTGGGCAATCGGCCAGGCAAATACCACATCAGCTCCCATTCCCTTTGAGTTCATAGCAATATACGCCCCACCGAATGCTTTACGCATAATCAATGTAATCTTTGGTACGGTTGCTTCAGCATATGCATATAAGAGTTTCGCTCCACGCCGGATGATACCGCCATGCTCTTGCATTTTTCCAGGCATAAAACCAGGAACATCCACAAGAGTCAGAAGCGGTATATTAAAACAATCACAAAAACGAATGAAACGACTTGCTTTTTCTGCACTGTCAATATCTAACACTCCGCCAAACTGCTTTGGTTGATTTGCTACAAGACCGATTACCTCACCATCTAATCTGGCAAATGCGACAACAACATTTTTTGCAAAGCCTTTTGAAACCTCAAAAAAACTATCTTTATCAAGAAAAGTATTGATGACTTCTTTTACGTCATACACCCGACGCTGATTGTCAGGGACAATATCCTCCAGCTTGTAACTATTCTCTACACCTCGAAAGTCCGGATTGAATGGAGGCTTTTCGGCACAGTTTGAAGGTAAGTATGAAAGCAGGTTTTTGACATTCTCCAGTACTTCTTCATCTGTATCATACGCGAAATGGACTACTCCGGACTTTGTACTGTGCGTTTCAGCTCCCCCAAGGTCCTCTGCTGTCGTAGTCTCACCTATCGCCACTTTTACCACACCAGGACCAGTAATGAACATCTTCGCTGGTTTGGACATAAAGATAAAGTCCATGATACCTGGTGAATAACATGCCCCACCTGCACATGGACCAAGGATAACTGCAATTTGGGGAATCAATCCAGACGCCTTTGTATTCCGGTAAAACATCCCACTGTAGCCATCAAGGCTTGTAATGCCTTCTTCGATGCGCGCTCCACCAGAATCATTAATACTGATATAGGGAGCCCTCATCTTAATTGCCATATCCATTATTTGACAGATTTTCTTACTGTGATATTCACCCAGTGTTCCACCCATAACAGTAAAATCTTCGATTGATGCATAGACATATCTTCCATTGATGGTGCCATAACCAATTATTACGCCATCACCAGGGATTTTCTTTTCTGCCATCCCAAATTCATCACCGCGTGATTCTACAAGTGTTTCAATTTCCACAAAACTATTCGGATCAAATAGAATCTTGACCCTTTCTCTGGCTGTTAGTTTTCCCTGCGCATGCTGCTTTTCTATACGCTTCTCGCCGCCACCAGCGACAGCCTGAGCCCTTCTGCTCTTTAACTCGTCTGTATATTTGCTGTCCCACATATTAAATCACCTTTTTTGCTGGAACGCCCAACACTGCTGACTCTTCACCCACATCTTCAGTCACTACTGACCCAGGGTATACAACACTGTTCTCACCAATACTCGTGTCAGCAAGAATGGTGCAGTTAGAGCCAAGACAAGCGTAGTCTCCTATTTTAGAATGACTACCTACAATAGATCCAGACATAATAGATGCATAATTTCCAACGATGCAATCATTTTCGATTGTCGAAGAAATATTCAGTAGACACTGATCTCCAATTGTACTATTGACACTAACATTTGTTCCAGAACAGATGATACAACCAGTGCCGATTGCTGATGTGGATGAAATGCTAACACTTGGATGGATGAGTGTTTCCCAGGAATTAAAAGCCCCATCAAACTTCTCAACAATCTGTTGTCTTGCTTTACTATTCTGCATAGCAATTACTGCAACCGCATGATGATTCTGATTGAGCATTTCAAGGGATAAAACGTCACCCAGAACCTCATATCCGTTGATGTTCATTCCGTGCTTGCTTTTGTCATCGTCAAGGAAACCGAGTACGATATAAGAAGGGGTTGCCCTGTTAATATCTTCTATTAACCAAGCAACCTCTTTTCCAAAATCTCCCGCCCCTATTATTACTATTTCTTTCATAATGTAACTCCGAATCATTATATATTGTAGTTACTCAATTTTTTGCAACATAGAACGAATGTTCTCAACAGCACCAAAAAAATCTCTGTACTCTTGAGATTCCCAACGTTCCCTTATTCTCTGTTGAACTCCTGCAGGACCAACTACTGAAGGAACAGAAAGTGCAATTCCTCGTACTCCATGCTCACCCATCAAGGTCGAACTAACGGATGAAATGGTTGGCCTCTGGTTGATGATTGCATCAGCAAGATGACACACACAGATGGCAATGCCATAATGTGTTCGACCCTTTGCCTGGATGATTTCAGATCCCATCATTTTGGTCTGACTTGCAATCTTGTCTCTGATTTTCTGATTCCATTCAATATCCGCATCATTGCAATACTCACCAATCGGAATTCCTCCAACAGTGACACGACTCCACAAAGGAACCTGTCCGTCACCGTGTTCACCAACAACATATCCGTTGATGACACCTGTATTTAATTCCAGATAATCCGCAATAGACCTTACAAAACGACTCGTATCCAAAATACAACCTGAACCAAACACCATACCATCTGGAAGATTCATCCATTCAGTAGCTTTAAAAGTCAAAATATCAATCGGGTTTGAAATTACAAGAATGATTCCTCTGGTGTAATACTCTTGAATCGACACGATGACAGAATGCATGATTTTAATATTCTCATTCGTCAAATCAAGCCTGCTTTCTCCAGGCTTTCGGCCACGACCTGCCGTAATTATGATCAAATCGCAGTCTGCGACATCACTGTAATCTCCTGCATAAAGGTCCGCTGTCCCCATAGAAGGAATTCCATGTCGGATATCTTTCGCTTCACCGTCGGTCTTCTCGCGATTAATATCAACAAGGACAATTTCCCGTGCAATATCTCGTAGTGCAAGAGCATATGCAATGGAAGATCCAACAAATCCTGCGCCGATTATCGCTACCTTGCGATTACCAATCATATACTTTGGCCTCATAAAAGCGGTCCAATTGTCTTTTTAATTCCTGCGATACTTTGTAAATACAATTTCATTTATGCCACCCCTATGATCCTGCTCATTGTCTCAATGAGATCATACCCATCCCAAGTAAGTGTAAGATCTGCACCTTTTCCTATGGGGACAATACGGTCAATTCCATGTAAACCATTAGAAATTACAAAATCTTCGACCATTTCTGGATTTACGCCAAAGTAGGTAATAGTTTGGTATTTCTCATCTACAATTGTTGCCAATGCATCCAGATCGCCATCGCAATACTCTTGAAAAAAACCACCTGCGCAACGAAGATCCGGTAACTTCTCAACAAGATTCGGAATACGCACCCGAACTATTTTATTATCTGGAGCATCCTCTTCAATACTTCCCGGAATCTCAATGGCTGTCCGACTAAGGGCCATCTGTTTATTAACTGCAGTTTCTCCTTCTATTGGATATCTGTCCTTAATATTTGAATAAACAGCATCCCAGAAAGTCTTTTGCGCTTTAACGACTGCCTGTTTATCTCCCATCCAATAAATCATACGAGGAGAGGAGCAAGCATTCTGGTCATAAAGGTAAGTATCGTTATAAAAATCCTGTGCCAATGCCATGACTTTTTCATTTTCGCCTGCAATTCTATTCACTGCATCTGCGTTGATTAGTGCCAAGCTATACCTGTCCGAAAAAGTTATGTCAAAAGCACGCGGTCCAATATTTGCTTTTCTTACTGTTTCGATAGTCAGATCACCGCCCCAAATGACACGAACGTTACAGATTCCCGAAAAGAACTCTGTATATTCCTGACGATCCCGACCATATGAAACTACATTAATATATGGTTTCAACTCTTTAAATTGTTCTAATACTCGATCAAGAGCAGCACAAACAATTCGCGTTTGTGCAAAGTCTTTACTGCTTGCTTTCACAATACATGCATTCCCAGCAAGGAGAGCAAATACAAGTGTATATGCAAAGTTAATCGGTACATTGGATGGGGCAATGTGAAAAATCAATCCTCGCCCAACTCTGTTCCTGATTTTGCTTGCATATGATTGTTTCAGTTTTGTAATGTTTGCCTTACGGCAAAAGAACGCAAATGTAACTATATCTGGATAATTTTTTGCATCCCTGTCATGAAGCAAATCCTGAGACAATTTGCACAGGAATCCACACACTGAATCATTAAACGGGTCAAGCGGTTTATAAATCAAATTCATCACATCGCCGCATAATACATTCAAACCACTAGTATCAAGGGATGCATCTTTATTTTCTACTGAATTTATCTGCATATGTATCACTGCACCCCCTTATTTCCGCATTCTTAACTCTTCCAAGGATTTTGAAATATTTTCCTTTCCTTCCACATGGGCAATCATCTTCCCCTTCAATAAATCCTTCATCCTCTGTCAAAATTACATGCCCTGGATAGGACTTCGGTAATGTGGAGACCAGCTCAATCAAACCTTTTTGACCATTTCGCTGAACCGACCAATCTTCTGGATTACGAATTATAACATCCGAAAAATTACTTGCATGCATATGACCATATTCACACTCAACATATACGGAGCCAAGCTGTTCAGCCATTCCATAATAGTTGTGGACGGAACTGATATTACACTGTTCTTTGAGCGCCGACTGATATACATCATCATCAACAGCCATCTCTTTTAATTTTTTCCAACCACCAATATGAAATAATTTCGCGTTATTTTCGAAGTCTAACTTCACATCCAATTCCATCAACTTCAAATAAAACTGCTGCCAAATAATGAAAGTATAACCGAACAGAAGTTTGGGCTCACCTTTATGCTTTTCAAGGAAGTCCTGAAGAACATTAAGATCAAGATTCATTTCATTGTCCAACGCATACGTTACATTCCGCCCAAGAATTGAAAAACCAAGAATACCGGCCCCGCGTGCACCAAATAATTTCCTGTCTTTGAGTGTATTTCTTGAATCGAGGATTAATAAAGGAATTCGCTTGTTACCGATATATGATCCGATGATTTGTGAGAGTACTTTTTTTTGATTTGTTGAAGTCTCTGTGTCAAGGGCAATCCGGCTCACCTGCTGTCCACTTGTTCCAGAACTTGTCATTGTTGTAGTGATTTTCTCCTGTGGTAAACTATGAAGATAATATTCCTTAAACATCCTGACTGGGATAAACGGAAGATCTTCAAGTGTATTCACTTTGAGGGCACTATATTTCAGTGTGTCTGTAATATATTTGTATTTTTCGCAGTGTTCTCTATGGTATTCCGTTAGTTCCATTAAAATAGGAATCAGTGATTTTTGCTTTTCTTCCTGTCCAAGACTGTATGCTTCCTGCTGCAAAAGCTCATCAAGATAAGAACTATCTAAACTCATCTCAGCACTCCCTCCTTTCGTAAATATATAAGTATTTCGGATTATAAAAATTAGCATTTAAATTAGCATACAAGTTCATTACACCCGTATTGGATGCTGAAATTCGTCCATGTATAATTCTTGCTTCATGCTCTAAAGAATAATCAACACAAGCCCGGTATAAAGCAACCGCCGCCCCTGATCCCTGATACTTGGGAAGTACACCAGCAAGATAAATATAAAATCCATCCTGAACGGGCTGCATGAACGCACATCCAATAATCTGTTCTTTATACAAGCATTGAACCAAAGGAAATTTCAGATCAGTTGCTTCCTTAATGTAAGAGTCAATAATTCGGTTAGCCAAAACTTGATCATATTGCTCTTTAAGGTGAAACCGCCGGTCTGAAACGAAGGCTTCATGGTAGATCATACATAATTCATCTTTGTCAAAGAATTTTCTATCTTCGATTACTTTTATCTCAAATCGATTCCTTTTGGGCTTATCCGGCAATTCTCTCATTTTTATTCGACATTCCAACCTTAAATCAGTCAAATAAAAACAATGTGCCTGAAGCCAGTGTACCGAAGAAATGTCTGATGGAGCAACCATGCAAAGAATAAAGTGTGCTTGAGAAGAATTAATTTGTTCCAAGTTCTTCGGAAGCCCTTCATAATAATCACAGCTAATTCCATTTCTATCCTTAATCACAATAATCACCTTCTGCAATCTCTATAACCAAGCCTCCAACGCTTTATTTACAATGTCAGCGAACTCTTGCCAATGCTTCGTAATAAACAAATGATTGCCTGTGAATTCATGATAGTGAACTTTTCGTGTCACAATCTTTGACCAATCTTGTACCCCTTCTGATACTGGATCTTCCCGGCTATATATAATAGAAGCGTCACAATCTATTGTGCCAGGTAAGAATTTAAACTGCTCCCAAATAATAAAATCATAATGTATAGGCTTCATATATATGCTGAGGAATCGTTTGTTTTTTACGATTCTTTGGTCCACATCGCCTCTGGAGGCAAGTTTGTCAGCCAACTCTTCCATAGTCAATTTTCCATAGTCCTGACTGATAGATCGGTAAAGAATACTTCCTCTTGCACATAAAAAAATATGAACCGGATAATCTTCCAAAATGTGTCTTGATAAAAGATCATACGTTATAGAACTGCCTAAGCTGTAACCAAATACAGCGAAAGGCAGTTCTTCTTTTCTTTTTTCCATTATCTGATGTGCGACATCCTTTAGAAATACATCATAGTCCGTAATAAACTTTTCTTTATTCCTGGTTCCTCGTCCAGCATATTCAAGTGGGATTACTTCAATTCTTTCATCTAACAAATCTATCAACCTCGCGAATGAAGTCGAACTTCCTCCGGCATGTGGAATGAAAAATAGCTGTATCTGCTTATTATCTTTTCCCATTATCCAGTCATCACTCATAATACTGAACTAAATCCTTGTAAACAATTTTACCGGATTCGTTATGCGGAATCTTTTCTAGCATTATTGTCCTGAATGCGACAGGGTTTAATCCTGTTTTCTTAACAAGATATTCCTTCATTTCTGAAAGTTGTGCTTCATTCAATCCAAAGATATAAAGCTTGTCGTCAACTCCTCCACAGGCAAGGTCACTATTTCCAAAAGCTGATTTCAGCATTCTCTCACAATCGTCAAGATTCACACGGTTTCCGTAAATTTTCAAGAATCGCTTTTTACGACCAACGATATAATAAAACCCATCAGCATCTTTTCTAGCCATATCTCCAGTAACGTAGCGAGCTTTTCTCTCATCACCTTTGATGAGGTCTAAACCATTCGTCGCGTATCCCAAGGTTACATTTGCACCGTAATATACCAATTCACCAACCTTATTGTCTTCATCAAAAACTCTGTCATCAACATCAATAAGTTCAAAGCGGCCTCCAGGGATTGCAATACCCATACTTCCCTGTTTTTCTACAGCTTTTTCTGGCGGAAGCCATCCCATACGTGCAGTTGCTTCACATGCACCATACATTACTACAAACTTACGATTTGTTTTTTCCGCATATTCGGCAAATTCTTTGTGCAGCTCTGGAAGCAATTTTCCCCCAGCCTGTGTCATTGTTTTTAGCGATGGCAAATCCATACTCATAAATCTCAACCGTTTTAACATCTCATAAGTATATGGGACACCTGCAATAGATGTGCACTGTTGCTCTTTAAAGAAATTCCAGAATTCTCGCTGCATCAAAGTTTTATCCGTCAAAAGAATTGTAGCACCGATATCAATGTGTGTATTAATCACACTGATACCGTATGTGTAGTTCATCGGAAGATTAGTCACAGGACGTTCACTGGAATCAAGCTGAAGATATTCCACGATAGAATCTGTATTCGCTCTTATATTTGAATAACTCTGCCTGACAAACTTTGGTGAACCGGTTGAACCTGACGTCGTAAGGAGAAGACCAAGTTCTGGATACAGCTCCGTCTTTACACCAAATGGTGTTTTAAGAAGAACGTAATTGTAAGCTTCATAGATATTTGGAAGATTTTTAAAAAGCGGCCTTTCTCTATCAACAATCCTTGTCCAAATATATGCTGGTTCATACTCGTTATAGAGATTGGTAAGTAGCTCTTCATCAAGTTCATGCTTGAGCATCGCCGGAACCACTTTCCCATTCAAGAAAGAAATATAACCTATCACACTTCCCAATACGTTATCACACATATTAAAAACAAGGCAACGTGCAAGACCTCCATTTGCTTTGGTGATTGCCTCGCACAGCTTCTCTCCTGCTTGAACCAGTTCAGAATAGCTCAGACTATTACCTCGATCGTCAATAATCGCTGTATTACTGGCATATTTCTGTAAATCCCACATATTACTTATCTCTTTTCTTTTTTAAAATTTAATACCATAATTGGTAGACAGTATCTTCTTCCCTTTTTCGTATGAATCCAAATCAATAATATCGTCTGTTTCCATCATAATATCAAAAGCATCTTCCAACTCTGCAATCAGGCTCATATGGCCGACAGAATCCCATGCTTCAATACCCTGAAATTTAAGTGTAGGAACAACTGATGAATCTACTCCAAACGCATTTACAAAAGCCTGAATATATTTTTCTTCGTTAGGCATGTTTTCATTCCTCCATTTATTTAAATGTTTCAAGAGTCAACTTGATTTTATGCTTGTAGTTATATAAATTTTTTTATTCTATCTGCTATAGAATCAGAATTCAAACCATATTTCAGAAGTAATGATTGATATCTTGCAGCTTTAGTATATTCACAAGGTACGCCTATATTTAATAAATGAGTTGAAATACCTAACTCATTATAGAATTGGCATATAGTGCTTCCTAAACCTCCAACAACACCATGCTCTTCAATCGTAACGACTCTTCCAATTTTTCCTGCTTCGATTACTGCATCCTTATCAAGTGGCCGGATAGTATGCATATCAATGACTTTGCAATTAATTCCTTCGCCACTTAATCTTTCAGCTGCTTCTAAGCCAATGGCAACCATACTTCCTGTTGCTATTATTGCCAAATCCGAACCATCCATGATAACATTGGCTTTTCCAACATGATAATCAAAATCTTCTTTGTATACAATTGGGTTATTCATGGAACCTGTTAGTCTAAGATATACAGGACCATCAATATCAGCGGCTGCAAGTGTTGCTTTATATGTTTCCATACCATCGGCAGGTGAAAGAATTGTGATATTAGGGAGCGCTTGTATAATTGCAAGATCCGTAGTACAAATATGTGTTGCTCCAAGAATACCCGTGCTGAAACCAGCAGTCAATCCAACAAGTTTCACATTCAATTGCATATATGCCATATTAACAGAGACTTGATCTAAATCTCTCATAGCCGCAAAGGAAGCATAAGTTGTTGCATAAGCAATGTTACCTTCACTTGCATATCCAGCTGCCGTTCCAATAAGATTCTGTTCGGCAATTCCAACATTGAACATTCTATCGGGGAAATCTTTGGCAAAGCGATCCAATCCTGAAAAATTTTGAAGATCAGCAGTAAAAACACCAATATTCTCGTGCAGTGCTGGCAACTCTGTCATGGCAAGACCAAAAGAACCATTCAATCCTAATCTGGAAAGCATACGTGGATTCAATTTCATTTTACCACCTTCATTTCCAGTTCTTCTTTTGCCTGATGATACAGATTTTTGGTTAAAGCCTTATGATGCCATTCGGGTTTATTCTCCATAAAGGATATTCCTTTTCCCTTAATCGTGTGCGCAATAATAGCGAGTGGTTTGTCATGGCTTGCATTCAATACAGCAGTAACTTCTTTTATATTATGCCCATCAACATCTACAGCATCCCATCCAAATGATGTGAATTTTCTATTAAGATTTCCGAGATTCAACACTGAATCCGTAAAGCCATCATATTGAATCTCATTTTTATCTATTATGGCAACAAGATTCTCTGTCTGATAATGGGCCGCCGATGCGACACTTTCCCAGACACTTCCCTCATCACATTCTCCATCGCCAAGAATTACGAATATTCTTCCAAACATATTGCTTCGCTTACGCGCCAGTGCAATTCCAAAGCCAAGTGATAATCCTTGTCCAAGACTCCCACTTGAATAATCAATATAATGCTCCAAATCACGTGAAGGATGTGCAGCACAAACAGCAAAATCTTCTTTAAAATGATCCACTTCATCTTTTGTAAGAAGTCCTGTATTCTCCATCAATAAATACTGAGCAAGAACACCGTGCCCTTTACTGATAATTATTTTGTCAGAATAACCTACATCTTGATCGTATGGAATCACATTCTTATACAAAGCAATCATTATTTCGATTAAAGATAATGTTCCTCCAAAATGTGCTCCTTCCGACCCGCAATTAAAACCAATTTCAATTACACGTTTTCTCAGTTCTAATGCAAGGGATTTTAATTTCAATTCATTTAATTTATCCATATTGAATTATTCCACCCCCCCCATCTACTTTTAATACTTGGCCAGTGATAAAGCTAGCTTTATCACTGGCCAAAAAAGCAACAGCATTTGCAATTTCTTCTGGTCTTCCTAATCGATGCATCGTAACATGATCAAGCTCGTGTTTCATCACTTCATCTGACATTGCTAAACCCATCTCAGTCTCAATAATACCTGGTGCAACAGCATTGACGCGGATATTGTATTTTCCAAATTCTAAAGATAGTTTCTTTGTAGCCGTAATAATAGCCCCTTTACTGGCGGCATATTCGAGCTGACCAGGGCTACCATTAATTGCTGCCACGGAAGACATATTTACGATAGACCCATACTTTTGGCGTAACATAATTCTTACTACCAACTGAGTTAACTGTATAGTAGCAAAGAAATTTGTATCAAAAACTCGTTCAATTTCTTCCATAGGAGTCATCTCAAATAAATAGCTTTTACCAATTATACCAGCATTATTCACCAATATATCAACTGGAACTTTTTCCCTACGGATTGCAATAACTGCTTTTTTTGTCGCTTCATAATCGGTTAAATCAGTATAAACAGGCTTAATCCAAACATGATACTTTTCAGAGAGTTCCTGAATTTGATAATCAAACTCAGGAGCTTTCGTCCTGATGATTGCCCAGATATTAGCTCCTTCAGATGCAAAGACTTTTAATATCGCATTCCCAATGCCGCGGTTACAACCGGTAATTATTGCATTCTTCCCTCTAAATATCATTTAACCGTCCTTTACTTACCCGCGTTAATAAATTGATTATCTTTCATAAAGAAACTCTCGCCATGTCCGGGATAAACCATTGTTTGTCTATCTATTGTTATAAGATAAGGGTACGTTATGTTATTGTAGTCTTTTTTGCTTCCCTTCGGAAACTTTGTAATAGCAGGAGTATCTCTTAATAATGAATCTCCTGTAAATAATGCGCTCCCTATCTCGATGCAAATACTACCTGGCGAATGGCCTGGCGTTTCAACTAAGTGTATTTTCGTGTCATGAAAATATAAATCCAACTGTCTATTAAATGTAATATCTATTTTTTCTATCGTGTATGGATTGGTCTTAATATTTTCCTTATATCCATGAAGTTGCATCAATACATCATAATATGCAGAAAAATTCAATCTGAAATCAGCAACACATTCTGCACACTTTTCAGATGCAACAATAGTGCATCTGTATTCCTTTTTTAACTGGTTTACTGCACCAATATGATCATAATGCTCATGCGTAAGAATCACAAGACTGCATCGTTTTTTATTTGTTGCCAACCATGTCTTGATACCTTCCCATTCAAATGGATCAATAATGATACAATCATTCCAATCATTTCTTGTAATAAAATATATAACTTCGTCAATAGGTTTATTATGAAGTGCATAAACCTCTGTAGCTAATAAATCACTCACTGCGGTTGAATCTCTCCTTCAGTCCATATATCGTCTGTAAATTCCATTGGAAGAACATCAGAAGGCCTAATTGTTGCTGAAACCACGCCCCATGATAATCCAACACCAAATCCGCAGAATAAAACCTTTTGATCCACGGAATTGTCTTCATTACCCAAATGATCCACTAATGTGACTGGTATTGTTCCGCAGTTAGTATTTCCATATTTTTGAAGGCTCATCGGGACTTTGACAGGGTCAATCCTTGTTAATTTGGCTACCCTGTCGACAATCATCTTATTTGCTTGATGAAGATAAAAATCCTTATAGTCATCTACAGTTTCTCCCCTGCGCTTAAGAAATGCTTTCATGGCTTTTGGTGCAACTTTTGTTGAAAATGCGAAAACACCCATCCCATCCATGTAAGAATCGAACATCGATCTATCTATGCCGTCACTCCATGTATTTACAGTTCTTGGTGCATCGACACATCTGGCTCCACCTAGAGTATATAGTTTTTTAAAATCTGTCCCATCAGCAAAAAGGTCGGTTTCTATCACATCACTTTCATTGTTTGTTTTCTCAAGCAAAGTAGCAGTACCGGCATCACCAAACATCATCAAATAACTATGATCTGGATTCTTTCGATCAGAAAAATCATTATTCTTTGGAACATCGCCAACAATCAACAACACATATTTCTGTGTCATTGCCTGCAATAGAGCACAGGCAAGGTGAAGACCATATACATATCCTGTACATCCCAAATTCACATCAAAAGCCATACATGTTTGAGGAAGTTCAAGACGCTTATGAATAATAAATGCCGTCGCCGGAGCAATGTAGTCTGGAAATTCAGTAACATTTATAATTGCTCCTATTTCTTTCCTGTCAATATTTTTTTCCGTCAAAAGCTTTTCCGCTGCTGCAAAACCCAAATCACTTGCAGTTTGTCGACGTTTAGCCCTTTGTACCTGTTCTATTCCAGTAACTTGGATTACGCGAGTTACTACATTCTCTTCCAGCTGGCCAATAAAGTCTTTATTATATACTGTTTTCGTTGGAGCCGCGCCTGCAACACCCGATATCCTTACACCTTTAAATAATGCTCCTGGCATATATTACTACTCCTTTTTCTAAAGCTAGTAAATTACTCAGCTTTTATCATTTTGGCTAAAATATCTCCAACCGTTTTGAATCCTTTAATTGTATCAGTGTCAAGTTCTACATCAAATTCATCCTGCATCATAACGATAAGCGAAAGTTTCGTCATAGAATCATACTCATTGATGTCATTTAGCAGTGTGTCTTCACTCAGGGTTCCTTCGTCTAGTTCCATGAGATCCTCAAGCATAGCCAGTTTTTCCAGTTCTGTCATTTTTATTTCCTCCAAATTATTTTTGATATTTTATTGCCTACTAAGAACGATACAGCTACTTACTAAAAAGTTGTATCTTATCATATTTCCCAATTTTAATATTCCTTTGTGCGAACTAACAGCATATGAAAAAGGAAATATCCAATTTGCATGCCACTCACAACAGTTGGATATATAAAAATACATGCATACTCTCTGTTAATGACAGGTATTGCCACCATCAATTGAGAAATGTGCACCGGTTGTAAAATTTGAAACGGAACTGAGCAGGAATGCAATAGCATTGGCTATATCCTCAGTTTCGCCAACTCCCATAAACTGCTTGTTTAAAAGCAATTCATTTCCTCTTTCCCCTAAACTATCAAGGAATCCTTTATACATTGCAGTTTTTACCATTCCTGGTCTTACCGTATTAATTCTGATTCCTTTATCTGCATATTCCTGCGCCATAACTCTTACTGCTGCATCCATCGCAGCCTTTGTGGCACTGTATACACTTTGGCTTTTACTTCCATTTATAGAAGCACAGGAAGAAATTCCCACTATGGACATTCCAGGATTATAAAATCCCTTTTTTGTAATGATTCTAACCATTTCATAAAACCCAAAAAAATTAATTCTCATCATTCGCTCAAGAAAATCAGGTTTTGCCATTTTAACTGGTCTTGGGTCACCAATTCCGCTTGTATATACTAGTCCATCAACAGGCCCATTTTCATTCTTTATTATTTTTAAAGCGCCTTCAATTTCACTTGTTTTTAGAAGATCTACTGCATAGTACTTGTTGTCTTCTCTGCCAAGATTGGCTATTAATTCCTGAAGTTTTTCTTCTCTGCGAGCAATAGCAATTATCTTCGCGCCATAACTATTTAAAATCTCTGCAGTCTTTTTACCGATTCCACTCGATGCTCCAGCGATAATTACCGTCTTTTCTGTGAAATCAATGAAATTTTTCACCTAGTACCTCCTCTCAATATTTTCAAGGTTTTCATAAGTGTTCCAACACTCGCTACTCTCAAAACTGTAGCATCAGTAAGCGTATGTCGAGCCAATCCCCAGAGAGTTTTTCCTGGACCACACTCAATGAATGTGTCTATACCATTGTTTTTCATATTTACTAAAGTTTGTTGCCATCGAACCGCACTCATCGCCTGTTTGTAAAGAAGATCTGGTATCAGTCCACCCTCTGTTACCATTTCACCCGTAACATTCGGGTAGATTGGAAGACATGGATCATGAAATGAAATTTTCCCAAACTCTTTCTTGATTTTCTCAGCAGCTGGTTTCATTAATTCGCAATGAAAAGGCGCAGATACTGCAAGCGTATGTACTGTCAGTCCTCGTTTTTCTGCCTCAGCAACAACATCATTTACACCTTTAACAGAACCGCTTATAACAGTCTGAAGTGGAGAATTATAGTTTGCAGGAATAACATATGCATCTGTAGCTGTCTTGCATAATTCCTCAACGATTTTAGACGCCACTCCCATTATTGCCGCCATTGATCCTTTATTTGCCGGAACCGCTTCCTGCATTGCATCCGCACGAATTTGGACAATTTTAAAAGTATCTTCTATATTTAATACTCTAGCTCTAACCAAGGCAGCATATTCACCCAATGAGAAACCAGTGACAACATCTGGATGTATTCCTTCAGCTTCTAATGCTGCGCCCGCCGCAAGATCCGCAGCCAAGACACAAGGCTGGGTGTTATGGGTCTGCTGAAGGTCTTCTTCTGTTCCATGGAATGAAATATACTCAATATCTCTGCCAAGTGCATAATTTGCTTTTGTAAATATATCTCTACTGACATCATATTGATTACAGACGTCTTCCATCATGCCAGGGATCTGTGCTCCTTGCCCTGAATACATAAATGCAATTTTCACAATCAATCTCCCTTACAACTCTATTCTACGAGCTGGATTTCCAAGTACATGTGTACCAGCTTTAACTTTTCCGTATACACAACTCATAGGTGCTATTACAACATTATCACCTACACGTACTTTCGGATTTAAAAAACTCATTCCTCCAATTGATACTGTATTTCCTACTTTACATTTTCCAGATACTTGAACGCGTGGATTACAAACACAATAATCACCTATTACAACATCATGTCCCAAGTCCGTATATGCATTAAAAAAGCATCCTTTCCCTATACTAACATCTACCGAGATGCAAGAATCATGTTGAATAATAGTTCCGTTTCCAATTTTCGAACTTGGTTCAACAATTACGCTTGGATCAATTAAAGATAAAGTTTTAATGTCGTAATCTTTTAATTTTTTATATATTCTTTCTCTTGTATTCGCAAACCCAATGGTACAACAACAAAATACATCATACTTTATCTTTTTAAGTTCTTCAAAATTGCCAAGCACTTTATATCCCGCAACCATTTTTCCAGCCATATTTTCTGTGTCATCAATAAATCCAACCAGTTCGAAAGTTGGCTTTACAGCATTAATTCTTGCAATCAGCCGCGTTATCTCTCTTCCCATCCCTCCGGCACCATACAAAACAATTTTTTTGGTTTTCTCAAGTCTCATCATCTATTTACTCCCTTTATATTCACAGCAAGTTACGGCACTATTTGAATTAATATTCTCGCGTCTTAATACTAGCGTAAATGTGTGGAGTACAATGCTCCAATCCATCAAAAATCCAACATGATCAACGTAATACACATCTTTATTAAACTTATCTTCCCAAGTTATTGCATTCCTTCCATTTGACTGTGCATAACCGGTTAAACCTGGTTTGACTTCATGGCGACGCGCTTGATCAGCGTTATAAAGTGGTAAATACTGCACAAGCAGCGGCCTAGGCCCTACGACAGCCATATCACCTTTAATTATATTAATGAGTTCTGGAAGCTCATCTAAAGATGATGAACGCAGTTTTTTACCAAAACTCGTTAATCTGACTTCATCTGGCATCAAGTTCCCATCAGCATCTCTGGCATCTGTCATCGTTCTGAACTTATACAGTTTAAATATCTTTCCGTTCTTTCCCGGCCGTTCCTGGGTAAACAAAACAGGTGTACCAAGCTTCAGTTTTACGATCAATGCTGTCCCGCCAAGAATTGGACTGAACACCAATGCAGCTCCTGTAGCTAAAAAGCAATCCTGTGGCCGCTTAAGAAACCGTTCATAGAATCCCTTGCGATGTGCAAGTTCTGTATCCAGTGGATCTTCTTTTTTCTCTTCGATACGTTCTTTTACAAACGCCACGACCGCAGATGTCCCACTAACACCAATGATTGCACCCACAGTTTTAAGCAGTATCTTTGTCGATCTCTTCATATTGTCTTTTCTCTCCCAAAAATGAACTTTTTAATCCAATGTAATCAACGGATTTCCTGCTTTTACGCTTACGCCTTCTTTAACACAAATATCACTAACCACACCATCGAATGGGCAGAAAATTTCATTTTCCATCTTCATTGATTCAAGGATTAACAATTCCTGTTTTTCCTTGACAATCTCTCCCGGCTTAACTGCTATGGAGATGACCACCCCAGGCATTTGGGCTTCCACTATTTTAGAACCTCTCAGAGGCGTTCTTCTCTCCGATTCCTCAACAGGAATTGGTGAAACGAATTCTTCACCCTCCATTTCAACTTCAACCTCGTATTTTTTTCCATTCAATTTTACTTTATATTTCATACTCCTCACACAGTTCTTTCTGTCGTCATCCCAATTATCGATTTGAAATGAAGATGACCCAGTGGACGATGCAAACAGTCAGCCATTATTGCCATAATCATTACTACATCATCATCTGAAACATGTTGTAGAAGAAGTTCACCAGATGAATAATTTCTTCCAGCTTCCAGTTCGTATGGAACTGGCTTGTCCGCAACTTCAGCTTTGATTTTGTCCTGCTCTAAATTATTTAAGGTCCAACCTTCAGTTTCGTTTCGTGCTCTTATAAATGGTTCTGCAAGCTGTGGAAATGCTATATAGGACAGTACATCTTCATCTGATTGGGCAAAGTCCTTAGTATCATCTTTTACTTTTTCGAATGCAGGTTCAAGCGAATCTGCATAACGACCCATTATTGGCCTTTTATCACCAAGAATCTGAGTACGTACTGCCTTATCAATCGGCGCAGGTGTCCGCCCATACTCACCTCGACAATATGCTTTCGTTTCTTTTGTGACTTTTACATATCGTCCGCGATTTAATACATTCATTACTGCCTGTGTCCCGATAATCTGGCTGGTCGGGGTTACAAGCGGGGGGTACCCCATGTCCGCTCTGACCTTTGGTACTTCTGCAAGAACTTCATCCAGTCTGTCCAGTGCATCCATCATTTGAAGTTGTGACAAAAGGTTCGACTGCATACCGCCTGGTATCTGATAGCGTAAATACTGAGGATCTGTAACCATCGATTTGCTCATCATTGCACCGGACGCCACATATTCGTCTCTCATTGGTTTAAAATAGTTTGCAATTTCTTCCAACTTTTCTTCTGCAAGAGGCAGATTATAACCAAGTTGCCTAAGTGCATAGTACATTGTCTCAGTCGCTGGCTGGGAAGTTCCTCCTGAAAATGGACTTATAGCCGTATCAATAATATCTGCTCCCGCTTCAACAGCCTTAAGCAGTGTCATAAAAGCATATCCGGTTGTGGAATGTGTATGTACTACAATGGGGAGATTGACAGCATTCTTAATGGCTGAGACAAGACGGTATGCATCATCTGGTCCCATAATACCTGCCATATCCTTGATACATATAGTCTGTACCCCTAGACCGGCCATATTCTTCGCTTGCTGTACAAACTTTTCAATCGTGTGTACAGGAGAATTCGTATACGAGATTGTCCCAGAGGCAATGGCGCCCTGCTTCAACGTCTCATCAATGGCAACTTCAAGGTTTCTGACATCGTTGAGAGCATCAAATATTCTAATAATATCGATGCCGTTAGTAACAGATCTCTCTACAAATTTCCTGACTACATCATCGGGATATGGCTTATAACCAAGGATATTCTGTCCACGGAGGAGCATCTGCAGTTTCGTGTTTGGGCAAGCAGATTTTATCTTTCTCAAACGCTCCCACGGATCCTCATTCAAATAGCGAAGGCACACATCGAATGTCGCTCCACCCCAGCATTCCAATGAATAATATCCTGCAGCATCAAGCGTGGATAAAATAGATTCAAACTTGTTATAAGGAAGCCTTGTTGCGATTAATGATTGATTTGCGTCCCGGAGGACTGTTTCTGTAAATTGTACTTTTTGTTTCATATATCCATTTTTCTCACTCAAAGCAAGAGTGTATAATTTCAATGATCCGCTCTTGTTCTTCCGGTGTCATCTTATTATCACTGGGCAAACAAATCCCCCGGTTAAAGATATCCATCCCCACATTAAGCGCTTTTCCTTCATCAATATAGGCATTGCTTTTCGCCCGGCCGCTGCCGTCTTTTGTTATGAAGGCATTATTCCGGTAGACCGGCTGCATGTGCATGGGCTTCCAGATGGGCCGGCCCTCGGCATTGATGCTGGCAATGGCGTTCAATATTTCTGTCGGACAGGATTTGCCCGGTGTGGGTGTGAAAAGCGGTTCCTGTTCCCCGCGTACCTGGGGACACATGGCCTCGGGGTTGATGGTCAGGCAGCTCAGCCAGAAGTTGGGTTCGCTATTTTTTACGTCATAGGGATTCATGGAAACCGGCAGGTCTTTCAGTCCTTTTTTGTAGCGTTCGTAAATCGCTTTTTTCTGGGCGATGTGTTCATCCAGATATGGAATCTGCCCACGGACCACACCGGCAACCACGTTGGAAATCCGGTAGTTGTAACCAATCTCTTCATGCTGATACCAGGGTGCGGCTTCCCGGGACTGGGTGCTCCATTTTCGCACCTTATCGGCATCACTGAGGCTGTCTGTCAGGAACATGCCTCCGGAGGATCCGGTGATGATTTTGTTGCCGTTGAAGCTGATGCAGTTCCAGTCACCAAAGGTTCCCGTCTGTTTTCCTTTATAGGTCGCTCCCAGGCTTTCGGCCGCGTCTTCGATGATTTTGGCTCCGTGTGCATCACACACGGCTTTCAGTTCATCAATTTTGCCCGGTGTGCCGTAAAGATGGGCAACGATGACGATCCTCACATCCGGGTAAAGGCCAAAGGCTTTTTCCAGTGCCACAGGGTCCATGTTCCAGGTGTCATACTCAGTATCGATAAAGACGGCTTCGCCATTTTCATAGGCGACGGGGTTGATGGTGGCATCAAAGGTCATATCAGAACAGAAGACCTTATGGCCCTGTACGGCCCCAACGCCAGCCCTTGGCTGGCCATAGAAATGTTCCCCGGCCAGCTTCATGGCAAGGTGCAGGGCTGCGGTGCCGCAGGAAAGACCCACGGCATATTTGCATCCAACCTTTTCTGCGATGGCTTCCTCGCAGGCGTTGATGTTGGCGCCCACGGTTGACATCCAGTTGGTGTCAAAGGCTTCTTTCATGTAGGCCAGTTCTGGTCCGTGCATGGTGGGGCTGGACAGCCAGACTTTATTTTTAAATGGTTCGATTTCTTTGATTTTTTCTGGAATGAACATGTTCTCTGCTTTCCCTTTTATTTCTTTTAAATGATACTTATCATCTTGTACTTTTTAATGGATATTTATTGTTTCTGATTTAGAGCGTGCTTCGCCATTCACAGACCCGGTTTTTCAAAAAACCGCTGCCTGTGTCCTGGCTCACATCTGTTCCCCACCTTCCCCCCGCTGCCCCATAGCATACGGTGTTCCAGTGGCTACTTGTCTCTAAATCTCATACTTGCTTTTCTGCTTCTTCTTGCTTCTGTACTATCTCAATCCCCACATGGATCACACTGTTTCCCAGCATCTCCGACCGGATCATGGCCTTCCGCTTGTGGAAGTTGAACCCGATGATCTCGCCTTCAAAATCCTTGAGGTCCCCGGACACGATGGTCACATGGTCTCCCTTCTTGTAGGGCACATCGGATTCCATCATCACCTGGCTGACGCCGAAGGTGTGGTCGCCGCGGTTTCCGCCGATCCTTCGGATGAAGGTCTCTTCCTCCGGGGTCAGGGCATTGTAGTCCACTTCCTGATCCCCCAGCAGTCTGGCGAACATGGGAATGGCCTTGAGGGCGTAAAAAAAGGCGGTGACGTCCGGGGTTTCCACAAACAGGTACCCGGGGAACAGGATCTCTTCCTGCTTGTTCCAGGCGCCTTTATAGCGCTTTAAGACCTCACGCTTGGGCAGGAACACCTCGGTGATGAGCCCCGGTTCAGCGAGCTGGTCCATATAGCGGATCAGGTTGCTCTCCTTCCGGGTGGTGGTCTGGATGGCTACGATGGCCATCACGGCATCCTGCGGCATGAGGGGATGATGGCCCCCAGCCTTTCCTGCTGCACCGGGCTGAGCTTGCCCTGGCTGGCGGCCTTCTTCTGCCGGTCCAGCCACAGGCGCATGCGCCTGCCTTCCCTCGTGGGGATGTCCTTGGGGATATCGGCCTGGCCGGTGGTCCTCACGTAATGCTCCACGGCCTGGTACTGGTTCTCCCAGGCCCGCTCACTGGCGGTGCGCCAGTCCATGCCGGCCGCTTCCAGTTTTTTTACCTGCTCGGCGGTCAAATGCTTATTCCTGACCTTGCCCCTGTAGATGCGGCGCTGTTCGTTGAGCCACCGGGCCAGCCAGACGCTGTCGGCCTTGTAGTCTGCCGGCGGGTTCAGGTCGCCGTGTTCTTTAAAATATTCCCGGCACAGGGCCAGATGGATTTCAAAGGAATCCGGCGGGTTGAAGTCATAACCGATGGCTTCCAGGGCGGCCCGTCGTTCTTCGGGCTGCTCGATTTTGCGCTGGCGCACCAGCCATTTGTACAGGTTGAAGCCCTGGGGGCTGGTGTAGCTTACCGGCGGGTTCAGGTGGCCGTTGGCTTCGTAGTAGGCCCTGGCCTGTTCGTAGCCGTACTGCCAGCGTCTTGTGTAGGCGTCCTCCCAGATGAAGTGGATGGCGTCCAGCCGGTCGATCTGGTCCGGAGTCAGGTCCACACACTGGGGCATCTGGCCGCTGCGGATGGCCCGGATGCGTCTCACCCAGGCCCCGGTCTTGAGGCCGTCCGCGGTGATGTAATCCTTGGGGATGTCGCAGTCCCCGTGGGTGTCGTAATACTGGACACAGGCCAGGTACTGCTGTTCCCAGTTCAGTGAAAACTTATCCCAGATCATGCCGATGGCGTTAAGCTGTTCTACACGCTCCGGCGTCAAAGTGGCGGAGCGCTGGCCCCGACGCTTGATCTGCCTTTGATTTTCGATCCAGCCCCCCAGGGCGATGCCGGTTTCGGTGGTGTAGCCCACCGGGATGTCCAGGCTGCCGTGTTCCTGATAGTAGGCTTTGGCTGCCTCAAAGTTTTTGACCCACTGCCGTTCGGTGTAGGGCTCCCACACCATGCCGATGGCATCCAGCTTCCTGATCCGGTTTTCGCTTAAGTTGCCGTACCGGGTGCCGGCCCGGACCTTGCGCTGGGTGGCGATCCAGCCTCCCAGGGCGTAGCCCTCGGGGGTGGTGTAGCGCACGGGCACTTCCAGGTTGCCGTGTTCTTCGTAGTAAAGCTCGGCATGGCGGTACATCTGGTTCCAGCTGGCTCCCAGAACCTCGTTGAGCTCGGAGAAGAGCCTGCGGCAGTCCTGGACCTCGTCAATCAGGGTGAAGCTTTCCTCCACAATCTGGTCTTTTTCTCCCCGTTCCTTATACAGGCACAGGGCATCCCGCATTTCGTTCTGGATGGTCTGGATGCTGTACAGGTTGTCGAAGTTGTTGATGATGTCGAAGATGACGGGTTCAGTGCCCTTTCCGGCGGACAGGGCCCGGCCGATCTGCTGTTTGTAGATGATCGGCGACACGGTTGGCCGGAACAGGATAACTCCGGCCACGTCGTCCACATGGATGCCCTCGTTGAACATGTCGATGCAGTAGAGCAGCTTCAGGTGGCCGCTGTGATCGTCCTTGAAGGCGGCAAAGGCCTTATCCGTCAAGGGATCTTCGGAGTAGGCGGTGTACAGATGGGGTTCGGCGTCTACCTTGTGGAACCACTTGTCCGCCTGGTCCTTCATCGCCGCCATGTGTTCGGCGTTGGCGCAGAAGACCAGATACTTGCCGTTTCTGTCTGGGATATGCCGTGCAAAGATGTCGTCCAGGCCGTCGGCCTTTTCCAGGGCCCGACGCAGCTTTTCCAGCAGGTCTTCGGCAGCGTCCCGGGTGGCCGGACTTTTGGCCTTGCGGATGCGCTTTTCGTATTTGTTCAGTTCCTTCTTATATTTATAAACGGTGGTGATGTATTTGGGTGCGGCCAGGATACCTCGGGAGATGGCTTCTCCCAAGGTCATTTCCGACGCGATATGGTTGTCAAAGAGCTCATCGGCCATGTCCCGCTGATTGTCCAGGTAGCGGATGTTGGTGGCGGAGAGGCCGAGGATGGGCACGTCGGGATAGGTTTTTAAGAGGGCGTCCACGCCCTTGCCCCATTGTTCGGCGCCGCAGCGGTGGAATTCATCGAGGATAATATAATGGGGGTTGAGTTCGTTAAGTTCCCCTTGTGTAAGGCCCATCACCCGGGCGTATGTTAAAAAGGCCACGTTTTGCGGGTCTTCCCCGCCGGCGGCCTGAAGGTTTTCGATTTGGGTTTTGAAGATGGCCTCGCTGGGGCCGAGCCAGATGACCCGGGCCTCTGGATGGTCCGATGCCAGTTTGAAGCCAATAAAAGACTTGCCCGTGCCGGTGGGGTGGATGATGGCTGCTTTGCCACTCTCCTCCATCACGGCCAGGGCTGCTTCGTAAGCTTTCTGGTTGTGTGAAAATAATTGGACGGTCATTTCATTTCCTCTTCTTCAATTCCTGTGTACATCAACGCCTTTTTCATGACGATAAATCTAAAGTTTTTATAAATAATATTTATAGTATATATCAAGAAAAAATAAATATCAATAGTCTGTTCTCATTTCCTTAAGATATTAATAGTATAGGTGTATAGTTATAGGGGGTGTCCAATCCAATGAGTGATATAAAAAATACGGTGGGCCACCGCCTGTGGTTGCGGCGCCGGGAACTGGCGCTGAGCCAGGAACAGGTTGCGGAACGGGCCGGAGTCCATCCCACTTACATCGGGCAAGTTGAACGGGGAGAAAAAAATCCAACCATCACCAGTGTCGCCAAAATTTGTGCGGCTCTGGATTATCCAATGGAGCAGCTTTTTGATAAAATAATAGTAACTGACGAAGCAGATGATGCCACTCGGATTCCCAAGGAGTGCTACGATCTGATTCTGGAACAGAAACAAGAAGATCAGGAAATGCTGCAAAAGATTTTGGAAAGTACCATCGCGTACAAAGCAAATTAGATAGTTAAAGTAAGTAAATACGCAGGGAAAATAAAGACGCAAAAAAACAGAACAAGCGCATGAAAAACGGCACACCCCCCTTCTTGGTTGGGATGGTCCTTTCATGCGCTCTTTTTTTGTTGGCTTAAAAAGCCATCTAATTATTGATTAATCAAAATGTGATTCCCTTACTCCCCCACCCCGCAAAACCGCACCAGCGTATCAAACAGCTTTTCCGGATCCACAGGCTTGGCGATATGGGCATTCATGCCGGACTCCAGGCTTTTCAGCACGTCATCATCGTAGGCGTCGGCCGACATGGCGACGATGGGGATGGTCCGGGCATCGGGACGGTCCATCCCCCGGATGGCCCGGGTGGCATCCCGTCCATCCATGACGGGCATACGGATATCCATGAGGATGGCGTCAAAGGTGCCGGCAGGTTCTTCGTTGAAGCGGTCCAGACCCTTTTGCCCGTTTTCCGCGGCGGTCACCGTCATTCCTTCCATTTGGAGGAGACGGGTGGCGATTTCCCGGTTCATGGCGTTGTCCTCGCACAGCAGGACGTGCCGTCCCCGGAGGCTTTGTGTTTGGCGTTCCCTTTCCTTTTCCCGGGCCAGGCTGTCGTCCACCCGTTCAAAATCCAGCTCGATCACGAACTCCGATCCCACGCCCAGTTCACTCTTCACGGCAATGGTGCCGCCCATGAGGTCCACCAGCTTTTTGACGATGGACAGTCCCAGACCGGAGCCCCCCACGTCCGCCGTGGCGTCGGTGCGTTCCTGGCTGAAGGGCTCAAAGATATTGGGCAGGAAGTCCGCGCTCATGCCGACCCCCGTGTCCCGCACGGTCAGGCGGTCCCGCAGACGGTTTTTCTCCAAGGCCACACATTCCACCGACAAGGTGACCTCCCCTCCCGGAGGGGTGAACTTCACCGCGTTGGACATCAGATTGATGAGGATTTCCTGGAGGCGCAGGGCGTCCACGTTGATGGTGGCCATCAGCGCCCGGCTGTTGTCCACCGTCAGGCGGACCCCCTTTTCGTCCGCAACGGGCTTGATGGACGTGAGGATCCGGCGGATGACTTCATTGCACCGGACCGGTGCCGGCTTGAGGATAACTTCCCCGGTTTCAATTTTGGACAAATCCAGGGTATCGTTGATCAGGGTCAGCAGGATATTCCCCGCCCGGCCGATTTTTTTCAGGTAGGCCGCTGCCTGGGCCGGGTCATCGGTCTGGGTGGCCAGCCGGGTGTATCCCAGAATGGCGTTGAGGGGGGTGCGCATATCGTGGCTGACGTTGGACAGGAAATCCGACTTCATGGCGTTGGCGTGCTCTGCCTCCTGGAGGGCCCGGCGGATGCGGGCGGTCTGTTCCCGTTCCTGGAGGAAGGCGTCGGTGATGTCCGTCCGGGTCATGAGGATTTCCTCGTGATGCTCATCCAGATAGCGGAAGGTGAGCTGCTTCCGGCGTTCATGGCCCGCCCCGTCCCGGCTGGAGTAGGTAAAAACGTAGTCCTCGTGGGCAGCCAGCTCCCGGGTCACCTGGGACAATGTCACCCGGGACAGCACATCCTTCCAATCCGCGTCATCGGCCATGGTGCCCACCACCTGGCGGATGGTGGCGTCGTAATCCCGTTCCTCCCCGCCGTCGATGGACTGCACTTCCCGGTTGGAGCAGTAGTACCCGATGTGGTGGGTTTTGACATTGATGAGGGCGATGCTGTCGTGCTCCCGCTGGGTGATGGCGGCGATGATTTCCTCTTCCTTCCTTTCATAATCTGCGTCCACCGAATAGGCCACGGCCTCAACGATGCGGCTCATGGGATCCTGGAGCATGTTGACCGAGGTGTTGACCCAATGGGAATCCCCGTTGTCCATCACCCGGCGGTAATTCATGGACAGACGGGTCTGCCCGTGGGCGAAGGCGTCCAGCAGGGCCGTCCGGTTGAAGACCCGGAGAAAGGCCTGGCTTTCCCCAAGGTCGGGGATGATGGCGGCAATGTTGGTAAAGAGGCCGTCCACCGTCCGGGCACTGATCAGGTTCTGAACCTTGGTGGAGGTGCCGTGGCCGTCGCCGCAGCGATTGTCTGTAAGGTTGAGGCGGAAGGTGCACAGTGCCCGGGGATTGGCCGCCAGCAAATCCTGGAGGGAATGGCGGTATTTGTCGCCTTCCCGCTTTTCCTCGGTGATATCCCGGAGGATGCCGAAGGCCTTTTCCGGCTTGCCCTGGGCGTCCCGCACCACGGTGAACACCGCCCGGTTGAAGCGCGCCGGCGCGCCGGGGCCCGGCTGGGTCCAGAATTCCGCGGTGGACACGGCCTTCCCCGAATGGATATCCTCAAAGAGCCTGCGCACCACGGGCCACTCGCTCTCCGGCGAATTCCAAAAAAGGGATTCAGGCACCCCTTCCACCACGTCGGGCAGTCCGGGCAAAACGGCACTGCTTTCCTGACGGGTCAATACCCGGCCGGGGATGTCGTAGGACCAGACACCCAGGTCGGCACCGCCCACGGCGACCTTGTACATCTCCCGGCTGTCCCGCAGCTTGTTCTGCAGCTCGCGGTTTTCGGTCACATCGTCCACGTACTGCACCATGGCTTCCCGGCCGAACCAGGACATGAAGCCACCGGCGATGTGCTGGTAAAGGCCCCGGTCCTTAAAAAAACGGTCCATCTCGTACAGAGCGCCCGGCTGGACCCTGCCCATGAAGCACCATTCACAGGGAGCGTCATTCCCCCGGATGTACTCGTAGCATTTCCGGCCGGCAAAATCAGGCCCGTTGCCTTTGACGTATTCCCGGGCAGCCCGGTTGGCGTACAGCATCTCATGGGTCCGGCAGTCGCTGACGTAAATCATGGTATTGGAATGATCCAGCAATTCCTGATAGTTGGACAGATATTCCCGCGAAAGCCCCTTTGCCCTTTCCAGGCCCTTATCGGTTGGTTCCATTGACCCCACCTCACCTTTGCATGTTATGGGTTTATTGTAACGCTGTTCTTGCTTTTTTTCAACGTTTCTGAAAAAAATATCAGGCAATAAGCACCGAGTTGGCCATGACAGCGGCGGCCACGGCGATGGCGGAGTCATCGGTGTGGAAGCGGTCCTGATGGAGGGCCACCCCCTCTTCTCCCGGAGGACAGCTGCCGAACCAGTACAGGAAGGACGGCTGCCACGGATCACCGCCAATACGCCGGTTTCCACCGGGAGGTCCAAAATCTCTACCCCGGGCAGGGAGTTCAAAAATCCGGTGATCCGCCGGGTCGTCTCAAATTCCTCATTGGACACCTCCGGATGGAGGACAATGTTTTTAAATTCCGCGCCCCTTCCCGGGCCGACGCCAGCCCCGGCCCATCAGACCACGGTAAAATACACCCCGTGGCAAGGAGCCTTCCACAGGGCCAGCAGCTCATCGTCCATGCGGGCCAAAAAAAGCTGGAAGCCCGCCGCCTCCTGGACGGTCAGGATGTCCCCGATACGGTTGGCCACGATGTCGATGTTCCGCTCCTTCAGATAAGCCGCGCATTTCCGGTAGATGATGAACAGCTCCATCAGGGTGGTGGACCCCATGCCGTCCAGAATCACCATGACCTTTTCCCCATTTTGAATGGCGAGGTCCCGGAGCAGGGGGCCCAGCATGATGACGGTGGTTTCGTCAGCGGTGCGCAGCTTCTGGCGGCCGCCGCCTTCCTCGCCGTGCTGACCCATGCCGATTTCCATGTCATCCTCGCCGAATTCCGCCAGCCGCTTCCCCGTCACCGGGTGGGTGGCCCCCCAGACGCCCACCGTCAAGGTCGCCATCTGGTCCGCAAAGCGCTGGGCGATGGCTGCCACCTCGTCCAAGCTCTTGCCCACGGCGGCCGCCGCCCCGGCGATCTTATAAACCGGCACGCAGCCCACCAGACCCCGCCGGTTCGACGCCTTCTGCCGGGGGGCGTTGGAAATGTCGTCCTGGGTGATGACCATGCGCACGTCGATGCCCCGCCTGGTGCATTCCTCCACCGCCCGTTGGCCGCTGAGCAGGTCCACCGCGTGGTTCAGGACCACCAGCAGCACGCCTTTGCCCCGGTCCACCCGGGTGATGGCCTCGATGGTCGGCCCTGCCGACGGCGCCACAAAGATACCCCCGGCCACAAAGGCGTCCAGCAGTCCTTCCCCCACGTAGCCGATGGCGCAGGGCTCGTGACCGGACCCGCCGAGGCTCACCAGTGCCACCCGGTCCGCCTCGTCGATTTTGGGGTTCACCACGATCCGATTCTTTTCCAGCCGGACCATCGATGGGTTGGCCAGCGCAAAGCCCTCCAGCAACTCGTCGACCACCGCTTCCGGAGCGTTGATAAATTTTTTCATGCGCTTCCTCCCCTCTACCCGCTCACAGTCATTTTCAAAATGGCCATCGGATTAAACATTGTTATTATATCACGAAAACATTAACAAAAGATGAAATCCCCCCGGCGATGGCCGTCTCACCGCGCCATCGCCACAAGCCGTTTGACAAAGTCCGTGGCCGGAGCCTCCAGCAGTTCCTCCGGCGGGGCAAACTGCTGGATTTTCCCGTCATCGATGACCAGGACCCGCGTGCCCAGCTTCATCGCCTCGGAAATGTCGTGGGTGACGAACAGGACGGTGATCCCGGTCTTTTCATAAATCTGACGCAATTCGATCTGCAGCTGGCTGCGGGTGATTTCATCCACCGCGCCGAAGGGTTCATCCATCAAAAGGATTTCCGGCGAGGCGGCCAGGGCCCTGGCGATGCCCACGCGCTGCTGCTGGCCGCCGGACAGCTCCGCGGGATACCGCTTCCGCATCTCTTCGGGGAGCCCCACGATCTGCATCCACTTGGAAACGGCATTCTTCGTCCGCTGGCGGTCATTCTTATTGAGCAGGCTGGGCACGTAGGCGATGTTCTGCTCCACCGTCATATGGGGGAACAAAACGCTGCCCTGGATGGCGTAGCCGATGTTCCGCCGCAGGTCATCCTGGTTCCGGTCCCGGATGTTTTCACCGTCGACGTAGATATTCCCAGCCGTGGGGATGATCAGACCGTTCACCATTTTCAGGATCGTGGTCTTCCCCCCGCCGGAGGACCCGACGATGGTGATGAATTCACCGCGCTCGATGGTGAGATTGAAATCCTCCAGGATCGTCTTATCACCGTACGCCTTCTTGATATTTTGGAATTGAATGGCCGCTGTCATTGGTTTCCGCCTCCTGCATTCAAAAGCTTATGTTTCTTCAAGAAATCTTCGGCAACCGCCTTGGGCTCCTTGCCTTCTGATTCCACCGCGTTGTTCATTTTGGCCATATCGTCGTCGGAAATCGTGTTCTTGAGCTTTTCCAGGGTGGGCTGCAGTTCCGGATACTTTTTCAGAACCGCTTCCCGGACGACCGTGCCGCAACGATAGGAGGGGTAGAACTGTTTGTCATCCTTCAGGACGACGAGGTTCGAAGTGGAAAGCTGCCCATCCGTCGTGAAGATCACTACCACATCGATCTTCCCTTCATTAATCGCCTGGTACTTGAGGCCGATATCCATGTCCATGGTCTTCTGGAACTGGTAGCCGTACGCATCACTCAGGGCCTGATAGCCGTCCTGCCGCTCAAAGAAATCGTACTCCGCCCCAAAGACGAGCTGGTTGGAAACCGCGCTGAGGTCGGAATAGGTCTTTAAATTGTACTTATCCGCCACTTCCTTTCTCACGGCGAGGCCGTAGGTGTTGTTGAATCCGTACATGCCGACCCACTTCATTTTCAGCTTGTCATTGTATTCCTTCTGAAGGGTATCAAACAGGGACTCGGTGTACAGGCCGCTCTTTTTCAGCACCATGTTCCAGCCCGTCCCCGTATACTCGGGATAAAGGTCGTACTCGCCCTTTTCCATGGCGGGCTCGATATTGGAGGTGCCGCCGCCGATGCCCTGGGTCAGCTCCACATTGAGGCCCGTGTCCTGTTCGATGAGCATCTTCAGCATCTCTCCAAGGATGTACTGTTCCGTCATGGGCTTTGTGGCGATGTGGATGGTATCCTGTTTCCGGGTCTGTGCGAAAACACCGCCGACGATGCCCACACACACACAGACCGCGACGACAGCCAGCACACGGCTGTTTTTGCCCTTGCCGCTCCTGCGCTGGCTCATACTATTTTCAAGAAGGCCCAGCAGGAAATCCATCACCAGGGCCAGCAGGGCGATGAGCAGGCTGCCGACCATGGTCATCGCCGTATTGTTGGTGGTGATGCCCCGGTAGATGGCGACGCCCAGGCCCCCGGCTCCGATGAAGGAAGCGATCCCGGCCAGGGCGATGGTCATCGTCACCATGCTCCGTATCCCGGACAGGATGACCGGCATGGCCAGGGGCAGCTTGATGCGCCATAAGATCTGGGACTCCGTGCTGCCCATCCCCTTGGCCGCCTCCAGAATGGCGGGATCCACGTTGGTAATCCCCGTGTGGGTATTGCGCACCATCGGCAGCAGGGCGTAAATCGTCAGGGCGATGATGGCCGTGGCATTGCCCACGCCGGAAAAGGGAATCAGGAACCCCAGCATGGAAATGGACGGGATGGTGTAAAGAAAATTGATGACGCTTAAGGTTGGCTTGGCGGAACGCTGGAACTCACTGATGAGGATCCCCATCGCCCCGCCGATCACCAGCGCGATGAGGATGGCGATCAGGGAAATCGCAATATGCTCCCACAACAAATTGAGGAAGAGCAATTTCTGACTGTAAAAAGTCGACCACATGGCTTGTAACATCTTTGTTTACCTCTCCTTCTCGTTTCTATCTTTCATAAATGCATGGCCGTTACAAAATCCAATTTTATTTTATCACGAAAACATTAACAATATATAAATAACAAAGCCCTGCGACGGTTTCCCATCGCAGGGCTATTAAGCTAAAAAATCATTTTTCATCGATGCCCATCAGCTGGACACCGGTCCATTCTTCAAACATTTTGACCACACAGCTGAAATCCACCCGGCCATTGCCGCTGGATGACTGGATGTCGAACATCTGGTAGGAGGTGTTGCCGTAGAAGCACGGCACCTTGGTTTCCTTGGCCAGGGCCGTGTACAGGCCGATGTCCTTCATCATGAGGTCCACCGCCATGTTCATGCCCTGTCCGGTGAAAATCAATTTGGGGAACTTGTAAGTCGTGGCGTTGGAGGAACCGCCGCTGCTTCCGATGATGTCCGTGGCCACCCGGGGATCGATGCCGGCCTTCACCGCCACCGATAAGGCTTCCGCCGAAGCCAGCAGGCAGGTGCAGGACAGATAATTGTTGATGCACTTGATGGCGTCCCCCGATCCGCAGGGCCCCACGTATTTCACCTTTTCCGGAGCGCCGATGGTTTCCAGGACGGGGCGGACCTTTTCAAAGACTTCCTTTTTCCCGCCCACCATCACCGTCAGGGTCTGGTTGATGGCTCCTGCCTGGCCGCCGCTGATGGGTGCGTCGATCATATCGATGCCCTTGGCTTCCAAGTCCGCGTTGATTTTCTTCGTGCTGCTGGCGTCGGCGCTGGTCAGGTCGATGACCACGGTGCCCGGACGGGCGTTTTCAAGGATTCCGTCCGCACCGTAAACATTCATTTCCACCTGCTTGGAGGTGGGCATGCTGATCATGATGATGTCACTGGCCGCAAACAATTCCGCCGGCGACGACGCTCCCGCACAGCCATTGTTCAGCATTTCATCGTACAGGGCGGTTTTCGCCTTTTCGTCGGGAGCCAGGGGGATGAAGCTGCAGCTCTGGTCGATTTCCCGGCGATAGGTCGGCAGCACCATGGTATAGCCCTTTTTAAACAGCCCGTAGCACATGGCAAAGCCCATGGTTCCCAAACCGATAAATCCAATTTTTTCTTTACTCATTTTATTGCCTCGCTATTTTTTTATTTGTCACTTTTTTGTTGATGCATGACACATTTCAGCACAGTAGTGACACATTCCTTCAATAATTCATTTCAATTCATCTGTTTATAGACGCAAAGACACAATCCATGATACAATATAGACATCGAGGAGGGGTCTTATGCCAAACCATACAAACACATCGGTCTTTCCCATCGCGGGAGAAAAAGACTTTCACCAACATTATAAGAAAAACCGCTGGAATTTTTCCTATTTGGACCGCAATTTAAGAAAAATATTTGAAAGTTCCTCCGGCAAGCGTCACGCGGCCTACGCTTACTTCGATTCCGACGGCTATCTGCTCAACCTCTACGGAAACAGGGAGGGACTGTCCACCCTAAAGGAAAGCGGCTTCGTCGAGCGCATGATCTGGACCCGGAAGACCGTGGGCAGGAATGCCGTCACCACGGGTCTGGAAAAGAACATCGCCGCCTCCAGTGTCGGTGATCAAAACGCCTTTCCGGCCCTCAAGGATTTCGCCATCTACTTTTCCCCTGTCCACCTGCTCAACAACAGCATCGACACCCGGGAAGCCAAAACGGAAATGGCTCTGGGGGGCATCGCCGCCATCGTGCCCGTGGCCTTTGAAAATCCCGATTATCTGATGATGGTCGCTGCCCTGTGTCACGATGTATCCATGACCCTCCACTTCAACCAGTCGACCATGCAGCTTTACGAACGGGAAAACACCGGCCTCCTGGTGGTGGACACCAGCATGTCCAAGGGAAAATCCACCATCACCTACGCCAACGACACCCTGTTCAAGGCCCTCCAGATTCCCCGGGAGGATCTGGCCTTCAAATCCCTGGCCATCCTGCTGGCTCCGGAAAAGAACGAACAGTTCTGGGAAATCCTCAATAAGAACTGCCACGTCACGGAGATTCCCGTCACCCTGGATGTCCGGGGCAAAAGGGTGAGCTGCATCGTGTCCAGCAACACCTTTTACCAGCCCAGCATCAATGCCACCGGCATCATCGCCTTCATCACGACGCCCCAGCTGGAAAGCCAGAAGATATCCCGAAAGATGGGCAACACCGCGGTCCTGTCCTTTTCCAGCATCATCGGCCAGAGCGGCGCCATCCAATCGGCTATCCGCAAGGCCAATCTCATCGCCAACACCGACAGCAACGTCATGATCCTGGGGGAAAGCGGCGTGGGCAAGGACGTGTTCGCCCAGGCCATCCACAACGCCAGCCGGCGGAAGAACAAGCCCTTCATCGCCGTGAACTGCGGCGCCCTTCCCCGGGAGCTCATCGCCAGCGAGCTCTTCGGCTACGACAGCGGCGCCTTCACCGGGGCCAAGAAAAACGGCAACATCGGCAAGTTTGAGCTGGCCAACGGCGGCACCATCTTCCTGGACGAAATCGGCGACCTCCAGCTGGACCTCCAGGCCACCCTGCTCCGGGTGGTGGAACAAAAGCAGCTCATGCGCCTGGGCAGCAACCGGCTCATCGACGTGGACGTCAAAATCATTTCCGCCACCAACGCGGATCTGCCCCACATGATCGAGCAGAAGCTTTTCCGCTCCGATTTGTTCTTCCGCCTGAGCACCCTCAAGCTGCCCCTGCCGCCCTTGCGGGACCGGGGCCAGGACATCATCCTGCTGGCCAATTATTTCATCCAGTCCATCTCCCGGCGCATCGGCCGTGGGGAACAGATGGTCCTGTCCGACGAGGCCGCCCACCTCCTGATGACCCTGCCCTGGCAGGGCAACGTCCGGGAGCTTCAGAATCTGATCGAGTGCATCGTCCAGCTTTACCCGGAACAGATCATCCTGCCCGAACACATTTTGGAGAACATCACCCCTGAAACATCCTATTCCGTCATGGCGGGCCATACGTACATGCATTCAGGCCCGGCCTCCATGCCACCGGTCATGGGCCGGAAGAAGCTGACCCGGGAGGACATCCTGAACGCCCTGGAAAAATGCGGCGGCAACAAGAGCGAGGCCGCCAAATATCTGGGCATCGCCCGGAAGACCCTCTACCGCAACATGGAAAAGCTTGACCTCTAGCGGGATGGCAAATAAAATGCGTGTCCGGTGTCCGTAGCGTTAAATGGCGCGGACACCGGACCAACAATGGACACATCAAGACCAGGCCTGTAAAAACCTGGTCTTTTTATGATTAAACAGAAGGGGGAGTCGTGTATGGATTTCGATTATTTCTGGGAGTCCCTTCCGAATAATCCTCTGGCAATGGTGCGGCGCTGGATCTGATTGGTTCCGCTGAAGATCTGGAAGATCTTGGCGTCGCGCATGTATTTTTCGACGGGGTACTCTTTCATATAGCCGTACCCGCCCAGACACTGGACCGCGTCCACGGTGGTCTGCATGGTATTGTCGGACACAAAGCACTTGACGACCGAGCTGTCAAATCCCTTGTTGGTTCCCTTTTCGATGGAGGCGATGGTTTCATAGACCAGCGCCCGGGAGGCCGCGGTGCGGATCTGCATATCGGCCATCAGGAAAGCCAGGCCCTGCTGGTCGCAGACCCGTTTGCCGAACTGGCGGCGTTCCTTGGTGTATTCCACGGCGGCGTCCAATGCGGCCTGGGCGATGCCCAGACAAACCACCGAACCCATGGACCGGCCATCCTGGCTGATAACACCCAGGCCGGCGCCGAAGCCCTTGCCCACTTCCCCGATCACGTGGTCCGCGGGAACCCGGACATCGTCGAAGATGACCTCTGCCGTTCCTGACAGCTTCAGGCCCATCTTGTTTTCCTTCTTGCCTATTTTGACGCCGCGGTCCTTTTCCACCAGGAACATGGTGCAGCCCTGGCCGGCCCGTTTGGTCTTGTCCGTCCAGGCGACGACGACGAAGTAATCGGCCTTGGGCGCGTTGGTGATAAAGCACTTGGTACCGTTGATGACCCATTCGTCGCCGTCCTTGACCGCGGAGGTGCGCATGGCCGCCGCGTCGGAACCCGCCATGGATTCGGTCAGGGCGAAGGAGCCGATGATTTCCCCGGCGATCATCTTATTGGCCCATTCCATCTTTTCCTCATCGGGCATGGTGGTCTGGGTGATCAGGGAGAACAGATTGCTGCTGTTGTAATAGTTGAAGGCAAAGCCCGCGTCCACCTTGGCCATTTCTTCCAGAATGACGGCGATGGTCACATTGTCAAAGCCCAGGCCGCCCCATTCTTCCGGGATGTTCATGCCGGAAAAGCCGGTTTCCGCCATGATCTTGTGGACGTCCATCGGGTATTCCCCCAGGCCGCCGTCGGCGTTTTCCAGATCGTGGATCTGGGGTTTTAATTCATTTTCCAGAATCTTGCGGGCTTCATCTGCCAATTCCCTTTGTTCTTCTGTCGCAAAAGCGTATTCTACCATCGTTTGACCTCTTTTCGTTTCGTATTTTTATTTATAAGTGTGAATTATTTGACGCCCATCCAGCTGGAAATGACCATCTTCTGGACTTCGGACGTCCCTTCGTAAATTTCTGTTATCTTGGCGTCCCGCATCATCCGTTCGATGGGATAATCCCGGGTGTAGCCGTAGCCGCCGAAAAGCTGCAGGCAGCGTCTGGTGACGTCGCTGGCGTTTTCGCTGGCCACCAGCTTGGCCATGGCCGCCAGGTGGGTGTACTTTTCATGGTCGTCCTTGGCACAGGCCGCCCGGTAGACCAGGAGTTTGGCCGCTTCGGTATTGGCCTTCATCGCCGCCAGCTCGAACTGGGTGTTCTGGAACTGGGACAGGGCCTTGCCGAACTGCTTGCGTTCCTTGACGTAATTCACCGTTTCGTCGATGGCCCCTTCCGCGATGCCCAGGGCCTGGGCCGCGATGCCGATGCGGCCGCCGTCCAAAGTCATCATGGCAATCTTGAAGCCCTTGTTCAGCTCACCCAGCAGATTTTCCTTGGGCACGATGCAGTCCTCAAAGACCAGCTCACTGGTGGCCGATCCCCGGATGCCCATCTTTTCTTCGTGCTTTCCCACGGAAAAGCCTTCAAATCCCGATTCCACGATGAAGGCGGAAATGCCGTGGTTCCCCGCTGACTTGTCCGTCATGGCGAAGACCACGTAGATCCCCGCCGGTCCGCCGTTGGTGATGAAGATCTTGCTGCCATTGAGCACCCAGTGGTCCCCGGCGTCCGCTGCCGTCGTCTTCTGTCCCGAGGCGTCGGTGCCGGCACCCGGTTCGGTCAGGCCGAAGGCGCCCAGCTTTTCCCCGGCTGCCAGAGGCACCAGGTACTTCTTTTTCTGTTCTTCCGTCCCAAACATGAAGATGGGCGTAGCGCACAGGGAGGTGTGGGCCGACACGATGACCCCGGTGGACGCGCAGACCTTACTCAGCTCTTCCACACATTGGGCATAGGCCAGGTTGTCCATGCCTGTGCCGCCGTATTCTTCGGGGAAGGGAATCCCCAAAAGCCCCATTTCCGCCATGGTCGCCACGTTTTCTTCCGGGAACCTTTCGGTCTTGTCGATTTCCGCCGCCAGCGGCTTCACCGCGTTTTCCGCAAAATCCCGGAACATGTCCAATAAATCCTGATGTATTTCATCCTGCTTAAAATCCATTTGATAACCCCCTCGGTTTTATTAATTTTTGAGCTTCTTGATTTCCGCCGTCAATGCCGGTACCACGTCGAACAAATTTCCCACGATGCCGTAATTGGCCACCTCGAAGATCGGCGCTTCCGGATCCTTGTTGATGGCGACGATGGTGTCCGAGCCGCTCATCCCCGCCAGATGCTGGATGGCACCGGAGATGCCGCAGGCCACGTAAAGCTTGGGTGCCACGGTCTTGCCCGTCTGGCCCACCTGGTGGGCGTAGGGAATCCATCCCGAATCCACCGCAGCCCGGGAGGCTCCCACCGTCGCCCCCAGGACCTCCGCCATTTCCTTTAACGGCTCAAAGCCTTCCGGCCCGCCGACGCCCCGGCCGCCGGAGATGATGATTTCCGCGCCTTCCAGGTCCACGATTTCTTCCGCCGCCTCCTGGATGACCTCCAGCAGATGGGTGCGGATTTCTTCCTCTGGCATATGGAAATCCTCCCGGATGATTTCCGCCGCTCCTTCCACCGGCGGCTGCTTCTTGAACACCCCCGGTCTTACCGTGCCGATCTGGGGCCGTCCGTCGGGGCAGACGATGGTGGCCATCAGATTGCCGCCGAAGGCCGGTCTCGTCCATTCCATGATGCCCGATTCGGGATTGATGGCCAGCCCGGTGCAGTCCGCCGTCAGGCCGCTGCCCAGCCGGCAGGAAAGCCGCGGGCCCAGATCCCGGCCGTAGCTCGTGGCGCCGATGAGCAGCGTCGTGGGACCGTATTTTTCAATGAGATGGGTCATGGCCCCTGCGTAGGCGTCAGTGTTGTAATGCTGGTACTCCACACCGTCCACGACGATCACCTTGTCGGCGCCCTGACATGCCGCGGCAGCAATCGCCGCGTCGGCACCAAATCCGATGACCACCGCCACCAGATCGCCGCCCTGGTCCCTGGCCAGGGTCCTGCCTGGGGTCAAAAGCTCCAGACCCACGTTCCGGGCCGATCCGTCTTCCTTTGTTTCTATGAATACCCAAAGATCCTTGGTTTTTGCTTCCATCTTGATTTCCTCCTCGTTCCCTAGATAATGTGCGCGTCGTTCAGGACATCGGCCAGCTTGACGGCGGATTCCTCCACGGTTTCTTCTTCAAACATCACGATGTGGTTATCGTGGACGGGAACGAAGGTCGACTTCACATGGGTGGGTGATCCCTTGAGGCCGCAGCGGGTCAGGTCGATTTCCGACAGATCCACCGCGGTGATGGCGTCGATCTTCGCCCGGTTGGCCTTCATCTTCCGCTTGATGGTGGGATAGCGCACATCGAAATCCGGCTGGGTGAAGGTGATCACGCAGGGCAGGTCCACAGCGATGACCTGTCGGTACTCCGGTCCCTGCTGGATGACCTTGCAGCTTTGGCCCTCGACGCTCAGCTCCACCGCGTAGGTCACCTGGGGAAGCCCCAGATGCTCGGCGATTTCCGGCCCCACCTGGGCGGTATCCCCGTCGATGGCCTGCTTGCCGCAGAAGATGGCGTCAAAGGTATAGCCTTCAAGCGCCTCGATCTTCCGGATGGCCTGGGACAGGATGTAGCTGGTGGCCAGGGTGTCGGACCCGCCGAAGGCCCGGTCCGTAATCAGGTACGCCTTGTCGGCGGCGATGGCCAGGCATTCCTTGAGGGCCGTCCGGACCTGTTCCGGCCCCATGGACACGACGACGATATTGACCGAGGGGTCTGCGTCCTTGAGCCGGGCCGCGTTTTCCAGGGCGTAGGTGTCGTAGGGATTGACGATGTTGGGCACCCCTTCCCGGATCAGCGTGTGGGTGACCGGGTCGATCTTGATTTCCGTGGTATCCGGAACCTGTTTCATGCAAACTAAGATATTCACTTTTTCCTCCCGAAATTTATTTTTCCACGACGATTTTATCGTCAAACATCTGGTCGATTTCTTCCTTTGAGAACCCGTACTCCCCGAGGATCTCCCGGGAATGTTCCCCGATGCGCGGGCCCCGGGTCTGGCCGATGACGCCACTGTCTTCAAAATTGAATTTCAGCGGACTGGCCGGAACAACGATTTCCCGCTGGTCCTCCGACGGCGGCACCGTGGCCTCCAGCTTGTAAATGTACTTGTTGGCCAGAACCTGGGGGTCGGTCAGCAGATCCTTGGTGGACTGGACCTTGGCCACCGGCGCGTCGATGGCATTGAGGGCGGCGATGGCTTCATCCTGGGTCATCTTACCGAAGGCTTCGTCCAGGATCCGGACCAGCTCCGGCGCCTTGTCGAACATGGTGTCCTCAAAGCACGTCCACCGCGGGTCCCCCACCAGGTCGGGACGGCCCACCGCATTCATCAGGCTGCCGAAGTACTTGTCGAAGCTGGCCGTGATGGTCAGGGTGATCCAGTTGCCGTCCGAGCACTGGTAGGTGTTGAGCAGCGCCCGCCGCGGTTCCAGGCGGCTCTTGGGATATTCTTCCCCGTACTGGGTTTCAATCAAGGCGTCATGGTTCAGGTACACGGCCTGGGCCAGCAGGGAGGTGTAGACATGGCAGCCCTTCCCCGTCTGCTTCCTGCCGTACAGCGCCGCGCAGATGCCGCCGAACAGGCTCAGCCCCGAGGCGATGTCCCCCACGGCGATGGGCGGAACCACCAGGCTCCCCTTTTCCGCGATATCCCGGAGCATGCCACCCTTGGCCCAAAAGGCCACCGGGTCATACCCCGCGTTGTTGGCTTCCGGTCCCACTTCGCCAAACCCCGTCAGGGTAGCGTAGATGATGTCAGGCTTGATGGCCTTCACCTCGTCGTAGGTCAGTCCCAGGTGGGCCAGGCCGATGGGACGGTAATTGGAGACGAACACGTCGGAATCGTCGATGATCCGCCTCAGGGCTTCCTTGCCCCCCGCCGTCTTCAGGTTCAGGGCGATGGCCCGCTTGCCTGTGGTGTAAAAATCAAATTTGTGGACCGACCGGGTGGATGATCCCGACAGGGCTTCCACCCAGATGACCTGGGCCCCGTATTCCGCCAATAATTTCGTACACGACGGCCCTGAGCCGGCCAGGGTCAGATCCACGACCTTGACCCCTTTTAATGGTTTAAACATTTCTTCCATGAAAACTGCTCCTTTCAAAACTGTATGTATCATCTCTCCGTAAAATGGACCTGTATGGCTTTCTACCCTGTTAATACGCAAGTACCATGCCTGAAATTCAAGGGGAATAACCGCCTGTTTTTCCACATCATTGGGTGGGAACGTGTCATTTATTGTGTCGTATTGTGACTTTGACACGTTTTTTTCGCCACATTTCAAATAATTTCCTTTATTATGGGCCATACTTGCCAAAATAATGTCATTAGCGTTAACATATATGGTAATGGAAAATAGAAAGAAGGCCTTTTATAATTGAACAACGATCGGATTTGGACGAAAGATTTCACATTGCTTATGATCAGCCTGCTGCTGATTTCCAGCGCCAATTATTTTTTTGCTCCCGTCATGGCCATTTACGCCGGGCTGATCAGCCATTCTGCGGCCTACGCCAGCATCATCACCGCGTCCTTTTATCTGGGCTCCGTCGGCATGCGCCTGATCAACGGCACCCTGGTCCAGAAATACGGCGCCCACCGGCTCATGCTCCTCAGCGCCGGCCTGGGGCTGATTGCCTGCTTTGCCCATAACTTTGCCGGGGTCATCGCCCTGCTGGTGATCTTCCGCATCCTCCACGGCATCAGCTACTCCATCTTTTCCACGGCCAGCGGCACCGCCGCCTCCTTCATGGTGCCCAAAGGCCGTCTGGGGGAAGGGATGGGCTACTACACCATCGGCAACGTCCTGGCCATGGCCCTGGGGCCGGCCTTCGCCACCATGATCCTCACCGACAACACCCTGATCCAATTCCATCAGCTGTTTTTCACTGCCGCCGCCATCTGCACCGTGGCCTTCGTCCTCGTGTGCTTCATCAAAACCGATGACGCCAAAAACTTTTCCCTGGATATGAAGAAGGCCGCTGCTTCCGCCGCGTCCCTGCCCCGGACCTTCCTGGGCTTTGAAAAAGGCGTCATCCTGCCCACCCTCATCAGCTTCCTCATGTCCTTCGCCTACTCGCCGGTCATCATTTATGTCACCGTGTACGGCGAAAGCAGGGGCTGGAAGAACATGGGCTTCGCTTTTACCGCCTACGCCCTGGGGCTCCTCGCCTCCCGGCTGTTCACGGGGCGGGTCAGCGACCGTCTCGGCGCCGACACCATCATGTTCCCTGCCTATCTGTGCGGAGCCCTGGCCCTCACCCTCATCGCCTTCTCACCCTCGGCCCGCATCCTGTACCTGGCCATGGTGATCCTTGGCCTGTGCGTAGGTGCTTACAACCCACAGATCAACGTGTTCTGCATCTCCCGGTGCTCCGATGCCCGCAGGGGCACCGCCACCGCAGCCTTCAACGGGGCCTGTGATCTGGGGCTGGCCTTCGGCAGCGCCGTCGGCGGCCTGCTCATCGACCACTTTGGCTATTCCTCAACCTTTCTGGGGGGAGCCGCCCTTTGCCTGATCACCATGGTCATCTATTTTCTGACACTCTCGCATTTTTCAATCCATCCCTCCCAAAAGCGGGCCGGATGAAACGGAGGTAATGCCTGTGCCTATCCGCATGGAACAAGGACAAAAACAAGTCTTATCACACAAAATGATCCAGTCTGTGGAGATCCTTCAAATGAACTCCCAGGAATTAAAAGAATACATGGAAAAGCTGGCCATGGAAAATCCGGTCGTGGACCTGGAAGAAGCCAGCCCCGCTGAGGAAAAGGAAGACTCTCTGAAAAAAATCGAGTGGCTGTCCGCATCCGACGAATGCAACCGGACCTACCACTCCTACGATTATTCCGACTCTGAAAATGACTGGATGAGCAACATCGGGAAAGAAGAGGCGGAAACCCTGGAAAGTGTTCTCATGCTCCAACTGATCGGCGGCGCCTGGTCCAAAAAGGACCTGGCGATTTTCAAATATATCGCCGAATGCCTGGACGAAAACGGCTATTACACTGCACCCCTGCCCGAGCTGGCCGTCCGCTTCGGCCTGACCGAGGAGGAAGCATGCCGTTACCTGGACATCATGAAGGGACTGGAGCCCGCCGGCATCTGCGCCGGTTCCCTGAAGGAATGCCTGCTGATCCAGCTGGAGCGGGAGGCCGTTCCCAACGATTTTGACATCCGCGTCGTCCAAAACCATTTGGATCTGCTGGGCAAAAACCAGCTTCCCGTCATTGCCCGGGAAATGAATCAGCCTGTGGGGCGCATCCTCAAGACCCTGCGCCACATCCAAAAGCTGGATCCCCGGCCCGGCCAGCCCTACGCCGGCTCAAAAACGACCCGTTACATCGTTCCGGATATCACCGTAACCCGGACCCCCAATGGCTTTGAAGTCACCGTCAACCGCCAGCGGATTCCCTCCCTCCGGGTCAACCGGGATTATCTGGCCATGATGAAATCAGACTGTCCGAAGGATGCCAAGGACTATCTGGCCGAAAAAATCGGCCAGATCAACCACGTCAAACAATGCGTCGCCAAGCGGAGCACCACCCTGTCAGAGCTGACCCGGTACATCATTGACGTCCAGTACGATTTCTTCCTTCATGGGGAGAGCGGCATCCGGCCCCTCATGATGCGGGAAGCCGCCAAGCATCTGGCGGTCCACGAATCCACCATCAGCCGGGCGGTCAGGGACAAGTACCTCCAATGCTGCTGGGGCATCTACCCCATGAGCTTCTTCTTCTCCAAGGGCGTCGCCAGTGCCTCTCCACAGGGTACCATCCCCACCCTGCTCATCAAAAAAGCCTTGACCGGTCTCATTGAAAATGAGGACAAAAAAAAGCCCCTCAGCGATCAGAAAATCGCCGAGAAGCTCAAGGACCAGGGCATGGCCATCTCCCGCCGGACGGTGACCAAATACCGGGAGGCGGAATCCATCCCCAACTACCGGGAACGGAAGTCCTTCGATTGAATCATGCCCGCAAAAAAAGACAGGCCGGAACCGGGGATGCTGACCCGCATCCCCATCCCACCTGTCTCTTTTATTTCAATTATTCCGTATACTCAAAGATTCCGTTGCCCAGCAGCAGCCGGCCTTCGGCGTCCATCAGCTTGAAGCACAGCTTGCCTTTTTCCAGCTTCCAGGCCTGGAGGGTCAGATTCTGGCCCGGATAGCACACATTGCGCATCTGGGCGTAAACATGGGTGACCTTTTCCGGCTGGTAGGGCGCCACCTGCTGGATCAGCATCCGGGTGGCAAAGCCGTAGGTGCACAGCCCCTGCATGAAGGGCATCTTGTAGCCATAGCCTCCGGCCACCTCCGGATCCACGTGGACCTCGTAGGTATCCCCGGACAGCCGGTACAGGCAGGCCAGATTGGCCGCCATGAACTCCGTGGCCTGGTAATCCGGCTCACGGTCCGGGTAGGCCACCTTCTGGGAATCAAAGGGCTCGCCGCCAAAGCCGCCAAAGGCCTTGTGGTAATGGTAGCTGTGGATGGTGCTCACCGGGCGGCCCGCCTTGTCGTACACCTCCATGGCGCAGTCCGCCACGACGCCCTTGCCTTCTCCCCGGTCATACACCGCGTTAACCCGGTCCTCCGTCAGGAAGCTGCCGCCGTAGGCGTCGATGGGCCCGTGGATGGTCAGGTCCATGGCCATGTGAAGGCGGTTGGGCATGTGGCCCAGACGCTCTGCAATGTAATCACTGACCAGCTCGTTGGGCCCATAGGGGCAGCGGCGGATGGGTTCCATGGTGATGCTGTTGATGTAGGGCAGCAGGCTGAAGGTCGGCAGGGCCTTCATGCCGCCCCTGCATTTTTCAAAAAAGTAGGGCAGATCGTCCTCGGAGGCCCCGACCCCCATGGCGTACAGTGACACGTCCCGCCAGCCGTAGGGCATGGTGCGGGGGCCCATGCCCTGTCCGATCAGCGAATCAAACATCTGTGGGTTCATTTCCATTTTTATATATTTGCCTTTCTGCGAAAGACACCAATCGGGTTATGAAACACAATGGGGCTTTCGCGAATACCTATTTCCTGTTATTGTATAGTCGTAAAGCCGGCATACTACAGAACACGGGGAGGTGACTGGTGGGGTCGTATAGCGGCGTCCCCGCATTTTTATATGTTGTCGGTCATCCGTTAAGGCATCAATCAGTGGCGCATTCCCGTAGCCCGTAAACTTATCTCTTTCGAAATCGACTCGATCTCGCCGGATGGCCAGTCCCTGCCGACCTTACCATTCTTTTTTAAGGAGGGACTCATGTTCAAGATTTTCCGTAAAAACTGTTGTGGACTCGATGTCCATAAAACCTGGATCTTTGCCTGTATCGGAATCACCGATGCCAACAATCTGACTGTCTACAAACAAGCCCGCTTCTCGTCTTTCACCAAAGGCCTTACGGAGCTGTCTGACTGGCTTGGTTCGTTCCACTGTTCGGATGTCTGCATGGAATCTTCCGGTAAGTATTGGATCCCGGTCTTCAATATCCTTGAAAAGTCCTGCAATGTGACATTGGCCCATCCCAAATATACGAAGCCCCGTAAGGGGAACAAGACGGACCGTAAGGATGCCAAATGGATTTGCGATCTGTTCATGTGCGATATGATCAGGCCCAGCTTCATCCCACCCGAACGTATCCGCCATCTCCGCGACCTGGTCCGTTACCGCACGAAGCTCACAAATATGCTCACCGGTGAGAAGAACCGTGCCCAGAACTGTCTGACCGTCTCCAATCTGAAACTTGACGGTGTATTCAGCGATATCTTTGGCAAGTCGTCACGTTCCATCACGGATTACATCCTTGATCATCCTGGTGAATCCTTTGATGTGACGCCTTTTGTTGATTGTCACTGCAAGACGCCGATTCCGGAAATCCAGGCAGCCGTCGATGGGGCCATCTCTCCCGAACAGGCCATCAAGCTGCGCCAATGCCTTACCCACATCGATGAGCTTGATGCCCACAAGGAGAAAATCGAACAGGAGATTTTGAAGATTTGCGAGCCTTTTTCCGATTGTCTGACTTTGCTTCGCACCGTTCCAGGGTTTGATCACAATCCGTTGACGGCCATCACCGTTCTTTCTGAGATCGGTTATGACATGGCTGTTTTTCCATCGGCCAAACATCTTGCTTCCTGGGCCGGCTGCTGTCCCCGCAATGATCAGAGTGGTGGAAAGGTTAAATCAACCCGAATCTCCCGTGCCGGTTCAAATTTGAAACCGCTCCTCGTCCAGGTTGCCAATGCCCTTGTCAGGTCTGATAAACACCCTGAGTTTAAAGAACGGTATCGCAGAATCAAGGCCCGTCGTGGCCATAAGAAAGCCATCATCGCCATTTGCAGAATGCTCCTGACCGCTATCTGGAACATCCTCAAAAAAATGGTCCCTTATTCGCCCGATGGTTTCTTAAGCTCACGTCCGGTCCATTCATCTAAAATTCTCACAACTTCCCAAGCTGTTAATCTGTTGAAATCAAGAGGTTATATCATAAAGGATGAATGGTCTGTAGCTGCGAATAACTAATAAATGCTTTTTTGCCATCTTGAGATGGTTTGTTTGCTATGCCTGATTTTAGCTATGGATTATTACCTGTTTGTTTCAAACTTCGGTCTCATGATAAATAGTAAATCATCAGGAACACTTTCACCTTTTCACTGGTCAAATTTCTATAAATATGCGGTGCAGCCTCATCAAAACAAAACCCATCATCCTTCTGCTATATGCTTCTCGTTCTGGCGTTTTAGATTTGCCTCAAGACCCTTCCAATATCCCCGTCGATGCAGATGGACTTTTCCGCAATTTCCCCGGGGGCTCCGGCTTCACCCAGGTTGATGCAGGCGTAGGTGGCGTCGGGCCACTGACAGGTCATCTGCCAGAAGGGGTACTTGATGATGCCCGGGGTGTTGCCGCCGGTACCCAGGTCCAGGAACAGCACTTTCTGGTCCTGATGGTCGTTCAAGAACCGGCTGTACCGACGGGAGGCCGCGTGCCAGCCGTCGTCCTCCACAAAGGTGTCGTCGGCCCGCAGGTTCATGGTCATGGGGGCGCCGCACACCGGACAGCGGGGGATGAGGCCGGAGGGAATCTTCATGTCCTTCTGCCGGGCTACCATCTGGGAGACGGCGGCCTGGTTGTCGTAGGTCTTGGAGTGGCAGGGCACGCTGCACTGCCACAGGCCGTAATCCCCCTGGGTGTAGAACAGGCGTTCCTTGTCGAAGCCCGCCTGCTGGAACTGGTGGTCCACGTTGGTGGTCAGCACGAAGTAATCCCGGTCCCGGACCAGGGCGAGGAGCTGGCGGTAGGTGCCGTTTTCCGGCGTTTCATAGCGGTTGTACCAGATGTGGCGGCTCCACCAGGCCCATTTTTCCTCTGGTGTGGGGTAGGAGTAGAAGCCGCCGGAGTACATGTCGGCGATGCCGTACTTTTGGATGAAATCGGGGAAAAGCCGTTCAAAGCGTTCGCCGCTGTAGGTGAATCCGGCGGAGGTGGACAGGCCTGCGCCGGCGCCGATGATGATGGCGTCCGCTTCGGACAGGGCGTCCTTGAGCCGGGATATTTTGTCTGGGGCGCGGCCGGGTTTTGGGGCCGGCGCCTTTTTCTTTCGTAATGAAGATAACATGGGAACCTCCTTGTGAATGATATGCCGCCGAATGGGGATAATGCCCGCTTTGAACGCGGCGCCGGTGATGCCCCTTAATACGACGGCTTTCATCAAATGGGTCATTTTATAACCTCCGGATGGCATCCGCCGGGCAGTGGGCGGCGCAGCGCCCGCAGTGCAGGCAGTGTTCCGCCTGGATGCGGTAGGGGCTTCCTTCCAGGATGCAGCCCTGGGGACAGCCCTTGGCACAGGTGCCGCAGCCGATGCAGCCGCCGGTGATGACGTAGCCCTTGGGGCTGACGGTCCCCTTTCCCAGGGTGTAGCTTTCCCGGAAGATGGGGTGTTGGCCAAGGTTGAAGTACTCGATGGCCGCGTCCCGGACGCAGAATACGATGCCGATATCCCGGGTTTCACCGGGGTACACGTTGGCCAGGTAGGGCTGTTCATCAAAGATGGTTCCAATCCATTTTTCCTGTTCCGCTTCGGGGACGGCGACGGCCCGGCCGGACAGTCGGATCATCTCCTTAAATTTGGTCAGGCCCAGGATCTGGACCCGGCCGTCGGCCAGAAGCTCTTCACAGAAATTCTTGCCCCGGGCCGTAAAGAAGTACAGCGCGTCATCTTCGTAATGGATGGCGCTGACGTTGCGCACCTGGGGAGCGCCGAAGACATCCACGGTGGCAAAGGCCAGGGTGCCGATGTATTGGAGCTTTTTCAAACAGGTTTCAGTGTTCATGGGGATTCCCTTTCACACGTCTTTGTAAAAGCATTGCGGGTCCGCGGCATACATGTCGCCGTGGTAGCCGGCGGCCACGGCGGGGCAGCCCCGGCAGAAGCGCAGCAGCTTGCACTGGGCGCATTTTTCAAATTTTTCGTACACCCGGTAGGCGTCCATCTTCGGGCCGGTGAACAGGGTGTAGAGGTCGTCGGTCAAAGCGCTGCCGACCTTGGATTCCATGCGGCGGCAGGCGTAGACCGCGCCGTCGGAGAGGATGGTCAGGTGGCAGTTGCCGCAGTTGCAGCCATCGTACACCGTGCCGTCGTCGGGGTAATCCTCGGGATGAAAGAGCCCCTTCTCGTATTTGAACAGGGTCCACAGATGGTCCTTGAGGCTGAAGGTGGTGCCGCAGTCTTCGTATTGCCCGAACTTTTCCCAGCAGGCTTCCATCATCCACCGGTATTCCTCCGGAGTACAGCAGCTGTCTCTGTCTGCCTGGGAGGGGCAGTACCGGGCGAAGGCGAAGATATCCACATGGTTTTCCACCACCACATCCACCAGGGCGGGGATCTCCTGGAAATTCCATTTGGACACGGTGGCCATGACCGCCACATCGATACCCGCTTCCCGCAGCATGGGGATGACGGCCAGGGTTTCATCGAAGGAGCCGGGGCGCCGGATCCGGTCGTGGGTTTCCCGCAGGCCGTCCAGGGAAAGCTGGTATTTGCGGCAGCCGGCCTGGGCCAGCCGGGCGCATACCTCCGGTGTCAGGTGGAAGGGGTTGCCCAGGATGGCGAAAGGGATGGCCTTGTCCCTGAGCTTTTGGGTCAGGGTCCAGAACCGGGGATGGAGGATGGGATCGCCGCCGGTGATGTAGAGGTAAGGCAGGCGATGGGCCTTTCCGCAGAAGGTCTGGATGTTGGCGATGACGGTATCCATGTCGTCCAGGGCCATTTCCCTGAATTGGGCGTGGGAGCCCAGGGCGTATATATAGCAGTGCTTGCACCGTTGGTCACAGGCCTCGGTGATATGCCATTGAAATGCGAAGTATTCCATGATGAAGGTTGTTCCTTTCTAATCGGATCAGAAGCTTGGTTTTACAGCAAATCCCCACCGCTGAGCGGTGGGGATGAAGGCACTGGGATTATTTGTCTCCGGCGCTGCAGGCTGAACTGCAGGCCGAGGGCTTCTTGTCTCCGGCGCTGCAAGCTGAACTGCAGGCTGAGGGTTTGTCTTCAGCGGGCTTGTCTCCGGCGCCACAGGCCGAACCACAGGCTGTGGGCTTGTCTTCAGCGGGCTTGTCTCCAGCCCCGCAGGCTGAACTGCAGGCCGAGGGCTTCTTGTCCCCAGCGCCGCAGGCCGAACTGCAGGCCGAGGGCTTCTTGTCCCCAGTCTCGCAGGCTGAGCTGCAGGCACAGGCCGCCTTTGCTTCCGTTTGTTCTTTTTCGAATTGATTCTTCAGTGTCATAATAAAATCCTCCTGATCAGAAATGGAATTAAGAAGGGAGCACCGTGCTCCTCATCTGTGAGTCTATTATACGGAGATAATGATGGAATGACAAGTATGCACTTTTTTATAACCGGGTTACCTTTTGGTAACCATCGGTTGCTTAAGGGAATACGAAGAAAAATGTCTGCAATCTTAAGGGGAGAAGCTTGACCCGGGGCCATTCCATGCACTACAATGGGCATGTAACAGGCAAAAAGATACTACTTAATTATCATTGGAACAGAATTCAGATATGAGGAGGAAGAAAAGATGCTGACCAAGGAAGAATTGCCCGCCTGTCCGGTGGCGACCATCGTTCAGCTGGTGGGCAACAAGTGGAAATTGCTGATCATCCGGAATCTGCTGGGCGGGGTCCAGCGTTTTAACGAAATGCGCCGCACCATCCCCGGCATCAGCCAGAAGGTGCTGACGGACAACCTCCGGGCCCTGGAAAAGGACGGCATCGTCCACCGGGAAGCCTACGCCGAGGTACCGCCCCGGGTGGAGTATTCCCTGACGGACCTGGGCCGCTCCCTCCAGCCGGTGTTTGACGCCATGATCGAATGGGGAGAAGGGTATCAGGCCATGGTTCGCAGCGGGGCCGGTGACTGAGCCGGCCAAAATGTGCGGCGGCCAGCCGGTTTTAAACAACCGGCCTATTCCAGGAAATCCCGGTAGGCTCTAAAAATTTCCGCCTGGAGGGCCAGATCCCGGCCCACCTCCCCCGTTTCCAGGGAGTGGTTGCAGTCCGGATACTGGGTCAGGGGGAGTTCCTTATCCGCAAAGGCGGCCTTGAGGGCGGCCGGGTCCACCCATGGATCGGCCAGTCCGGAAAAAGCCAGGGAGGGCCTCTTTAAAAAGGGCAGGGTTTCCATCACCGGGGTGAAGTACAGGTGACGGGCCGGCAGGTCCAGCTCTTCGGCCAGGCGGGAAGCCACCACGGTGCCGATGCTCTTGGATATGAAGAGCAAATCTTCCCCTTCCCAGGGCATCTGTTTTTTCATGGCCTTCCGGGAAGTCTTCAGGGCCTTTTCAAAGGCGGCTTCCTTATCCATGTCCGTCAGCTTGCCGTAGGGCATGGGGAGGACGGTGTAGCCCCGCTGCTTGCAGGCCTTGCCGGCGTAATACAGAAGGGGTTTATCGCAGTGATAGCCGATGCCGGGGAAAAGCACGGCCAGTTTGGTGGGTTGGGTTTTCAATTCAGTCTCCTCGTATGGTATAATGATGCCATTATATCAAAAGACAAACAGTGTTTCTTTAAGAATGGAGATTTTATGATAAAAGCAGTTATTTTCGATATTGACGATACTTTATATTGCTTCCGGGATTGCCACGCCCGGGGCATGGCGGCCATCACGGCTTACGCGGAGGAAAGCCTCGGTGTGGCGCCGGAGGCGTTCAACCGGGCGCTGAAGGTGGCGGAGACGGAGATTTTTGAACGGCTGGGCTTTGACAATTCAGCCATCCACAACCGCCAGATCCGTTACCAGCGGGCCATGGAAATCCTGGGCCTGCCCATCTACCCCCACACGGTGACGCTTTACAATCTTTACTGGGACACGATGATCGGCTGCGCCGAGCCGGAGCCGGGGCTTCTGGCGTTCATCACCCGGCTGAAGGAAAAGGGCGTGTACATCGGCATCGCCACGGACATGACCACGGACATCCAGTGGCGGAAGCTGGCCCATCTGGGTATCGCTCCTCTGGTGGACGGCTTTGTGGCCAGCGAGACGGCGGGGGTGGAAAAGCCCGGCCGCCGGATCTACGACCTGTGCCGCGCCAGTGCGGGCTGTGAGCCGGAGGAATGCCTGGTCATCGGGGACAACCCGGACAAGGACATGGCCGGGGCCCGGGGCGCCGGCATGGAGGAAGCCTGGTACTGCCGTTACTGCACGGCGGGGCATCGGGAGGGCATCCGGATGCTTCGTTCCTTTGAGGACTGCCTCCAGGGGGACAAGATCGTCGTAGGGGATCTGGAAATCCGGAGCGTGGAGTAAAAACGAATAAAACGAGGCCGGCGGAACCGGCCTCGCTTCATCATCTTTGGCACCCGGTCAGGGTGTCTTTTTTATGTCTTACTTGAAATTGCCGTGAGCGGGGTCGTAGCCCTTGCCTTCGCCGTAGGCGACGCAGCAGCAGCGTTCGGACAGGCTGCCGTTGACCTTGTACTGGCCCCCGCCGCCGGCCACACAGGCGCAGGTCAGGTCTTCCTTTGAGACGAATTCGCCGCCCCTGGAAGGGGAATAGTAGCTGTCATAGGTACCGCCGCCGCCCAGGACACAGTAGCAGGCGCCGCCGCCGGCTACGGCTTTCAGGTCTTCTTCGCTCATTTCTTCTTCCTCTGTGTTGAAGAAATCCTCCACGTCCAAATCAAATCCCACCTTTTTGGCAAAGGGAATAACCTGGTTTTCTGCGAAGGCCCGCTGCCCGGCTTCGTCCAGGTGAGCCTTGTCCACCGATGCGTTGAGGGCGTTGAATTCGTCCATCAGGGCATCCCCAGAGATCTTCATTTCCGCGATGCCCGATGCCCCAACGGTGGGGGTGATGACCAGGCAGCGGTCGGTTTCCGCGATGCCCGCCACCTGGGAAAGCTTCAGGGCCGGCGTCACGCTGTCCTTTTTCACCATGACCATGGGCCGGTTGATCGTCGATTCGTCATAGTTGTCGTACACCCGGGGCAGGAGGTGGTATTCCCCGTCCTTCATGTCCTCCCCGTCGATGGTCAGGATACGGGAATTATCCGCCGCGGACTGGAGGGCACCGCTTTGGGTGGTCAGGCTGTTTTGGCCATTCAGGCTGGTCAGGCTGGCCCGTTCCCCGTTGAGGAGGTAGTCCAGCTGGCTGAAGCCCTGGAGTCTGCTCAGCTGGATGGTGCCATCCAGATCCTGATCGGTCCATTGATTGCTTTTGGCGTAGTCCACCGTCACTTCCGGCTTGGTCAGGTCAAAGACCAGGCTGCCGGTGAGGATGGTGGCAATGGTATTTCCGTCGGCTCCTACCCGTTTGACGGCCAGGTGGATGGCGTCCGCAGCGGTGGTTTCATTGTCGATGGTCAGGCCCTCGTCGGGGAAGGCCTTCCAATCCCACTGGGTGGGATCGGTGTCCTGGCTGGTGAGGATGGCGTAGTAATCCGTGGTGCCGTCCTGGGGCCCGGTGAGGTTATTCTGCCGGAGGATGAAATGGACCGGCTGATCCCACACCCAGGTCAGGGCGATTTGTCCGATGCCCGTTTTCCAGGTGGCCAGCTCCGCTGCAGGCGTTACGCCTTCGGTCTGGCCCACCAGGGTGAGCCCGCCGGCCGCCGCGGCAGCCTGGGACGGGATGGTGCCGTCCTCAAAGCCGGCCTTCAGGGTCAGGTTCTTCCCGGCCTTGGTGAAGTTGATTTCTGTTCCCGTGAAATCCGCCTTGCCGTCGAGCTGGCGGAGGGTCTGGACGGGAGGAGGTAAGGCGTTGGACGAATCCGCGCCGTAGTGCCATTGGGTGAGGGCCTTGCCTTCATCCGGCACAGCCGTGATGGCAACCGATGCCCCGACAGGGATGGCCACGGTTCCGGAATCCACTGTGATGTCGGTCTGGGTTTCACCGTCCGCGGGATCCGTCCAGCTGGCCTTCAGGGTGCCGCCTTCCCCGGCCTGGAGGGTCAGGTTGGTAGTGACCTTCGCCCACACCGGTGTGACGGTAAAGGCCTTGGTGACCTTGGAGATGGTGAGCTTGCCTGTGGTGGCGTTGTACTGGTATTCGCCTTCGGCCAGTCCGTCCACGGTCCAGCCGGTGATCTTGTAGCCGCTGACGGGCAGGGCGTTGAAGTAAGCGCCGTCCCCTTCGGTGACCTTGGCGGTATTGGTGGTCTTGCCATCTTCCCGGGCGAATTCGTGGATGATGCCGTCGGTGATGCAGCCGCCGATGACGGTGCCGTGATCGCCGTCGTTGTAGGTGACGGGGAATTTGGGCAGCACGCTGGTGGTTCCGGCAAAGGTGATTTCATTGGTGGTGGTTTCCGTGGTGCCGGTGCGCTTGGACACGACCTTGTAGGTGTAAGCGGTGTTGGCCTCCAGCCCCTTGTCGGTGTAGGTGAAGGTGCGCTTCGCTTCCGGAAGCTCGTTGCCGCCGGTGGCCACATTCTCCAGGGAGACCCAGGCGGTGTCGGGGTCGGTGGTCTTTTTGCGCAGCAGCTCGTAGTGGCTGGGGGTGTAGGCGGTGCTGGTGGTTTTGGGCATGTACCAGGACACGGTCATTTCATGGGCCGAGGCGGCTTCTGCTTTTCCGTTTTCCGCCTTTTTCGGCAGGGCCTTGAAGCCGCTGTCCTGGACGGCGTAGGTGAGGATGGGGAAGGTATAATCGCCGTACTCGCCCTTTTCGTTCAATTCCCTGGCCGTTCCCTTGTTGATGAGCATCTTGGTGGAAAAGGCGTACTTGCCTACATATTTTTCATCGATGGACTTGATCTCGGCCTTATAGGACTGACCGGTGGTCTTGCCGTCGCTGCCGAAAATCTTGCCCCCCAGCTTGAAGCCCTGCTCCGTCTTGACCTTGAGGATGAGCCCGCCTTCACCGGTAAAGGAGAAGCCGATGGAGAAGGCCTCTTCCCCTGCTTCGGTGGTGGTCACCTTGGTGGTGTAGAGGATGCTCTTGCTGGTGGTGCCGTAGTCCAGCGCCAGCAGGTCCGTGGGCTGGTAGATATCCGTGCGGTTGGCCGCGTATTTATAGGTGTCCGGCTCTCCCGGGGTATGGGCGAAGTATTTGTCCACGTCGGGCATCTCCGTGAGCTCGGAATATCCGGCCTTACCCTTGTTCTGGGCGTTATAGTCCTTCACAAAGGCGTTGTATTTTTCCTTGTTGGCGTTGTACAGATTGTGGCTCAGCATGGTCTGGACGCTGGTTCCCGGGTCGATGGCCTGGGTGGGCTGCCAGTCCACGTCCGCGTCCGAGAGTTTCTGGTTATCCTTGAGGGTACAGTAATTGTAGTAATAAATATCCGTGGGCACAGCCGCCATGCACACACTGTCCTGCCCCGACTGGGTGGTGTAGGTAAAGGTGAGTTCTTTGACGGTGGTGGTCTTGTGGGTGTAGGAGGTGGTGGAGTCCTGGCTGATCTTCATGGATCCGCCAGCCAGGGAGCCGATGCCGATGCTCACGGTTTCTGACCCTGCGTAGGTGGCGGAGAAGGTTCCGCCGAACTCGTGGGTGGTGCCGCTGATGGCCCCGATGGCGGCAGAGCCGCTGCTGGCGTTCCCCAAATCCTTGAAATAGGGCGGTGCCATGAGGATGGACAGGATCTTCGGTTCCGTGTAGACGAACTCGTGGCCGATGTATTTCATATAGACGGTGTCGTTATCCACATTGCCCAGGGTGTAGTGGGGGACGTACTGGTCGGAGCGCTTGTGATCCCCCAGCGAGATCCCCTTTTGTTCCAGCTTGTTCTGGACCTTGCCGCTCTTGTCGAGCTCGGTGTAGCAGAAGGTGTTGTAGTGGGTGGGGCTGTCAGCGCTGATGCTGGTGCCGCTGTTGCCGTCGCGGATGGCCGAGACGAAGAGCTCTTCCTTGCCCAGCAGCTCGTTCTGGTTGATCTTGTCCGTGGTGGTGATGCCGGTGCTGAGGGTGATGGTCTTGTTGTTTTCCTGGCAGTCCAGGGTGCTTAACTTGGTATCCCGGTAGACCTTGAATTTGCTGATGGCTGTACCGGTGGATGAGGCCTCCTGGCCCAGGGTGTAAATGAATCCGCAGAAATAAATCTGGTGGCAGCGCAGGTTGTTCTTGTTGCCGGAAAGGGACACCGCCTGAAGCGGGGCGTTCCACGCCGAGCTTTGGGGGCTGACGCACCAGTAGTTTTCCTGGTCCGCCGGCAGGCTCGCTCGCTTGGAGGCTGCGGGAAAGATCGTGGCCATCATCTTGGAGCCGAAGCTGGTGTTTTCATTGATGGCCGTGCCGTCGTCACTGCGCAGGACGGTGAAGCCGGTGGAGGTGTCGGTGATTAACTTGTTCGCGTTGTGGTCCCAGCGCAGGGAGGCCAGGACGAGCTGGTGGTAGTATTTGGTTCCGTTGTTGTCGGTATGGCCCTGATTGTCAAAGTTGACCATGTAACCGCCGATGACGGTTTCCATTTCGCCGTCGGCATTGATATCCCCCACGGTGGCCGAGGCAAAGCCCACGGGATCCAGGTTGGCTGAGCCGTCGGGGCCCAGGGTGATGGCGCCGCAGTCCGTGGCCTGGTAGCCCTTGCCGTCGGTGCGGATGTAACCCAGGGAGCCGCCGTTGTCGGCATTCTTGCTGTCGGCGTTGTCGGCCACATAGGTATAGAGGATTTCGTCCTTGCAGTCCGTATTGATGTCCCCGGTGCTGAGCTTGATGGGCGCGAAGGCGCTGGAGACGAAGCTGCGTCCGCCGGAGAGGGTGGCTTCATTCAGGGACAGGCTGAAGCCATCGGCGTTGATGTCCACCTTGGAATAATCCCCGCCGGTGTATTCCAGGACGTGGATATCGGCCTTGAGCTTGCCGTCCGCCTTGTCGTAGCCTACGTAGGCCAGCTCATCCTTGAAGTCGCCGTTGAAATCCCCGGTCACCACCTGGAAGATGTTGTCCACCACGAAGACGGTATTGTACTTGTCCGTGTCGCGGGTGTTCTTGTTCAGGGCGTCAATGTCGGAGACGTCGAAGCTGCCGGACAGGGTGGTATTCATGATGCACTTGCCCTTGTAGGTGTACACGGCCATGGCCAGGGTGAGCTTGCTGTTTCCGTCTTCCTTCAGATAGAGGTAGACCAGCTCGTCCTTGCCGGCAGTCCGGGCAGCCTGCCAGGCTTCGTCCTCGGACAGCTCCGGCGCGTTCATCAGGATATTGTCCAGGATGGACCCGGAAAACAGGGCCCCGTCCTGGAGGACCACCCCCATCTGCCTCCGCAGGTGCTTCCAGTCCAGGGAGGTGCTGCTTACCCCGGAAAAGGTGATGGCGCCGGTGCGCACCTGCTCGAATCCCAGCAGGAGCCGGAAGATCGTGGATTTTCCGCTGCCGGATTCCCCGGTGAGGGCGATGTATTCCCCCGGCTCGATCTTGAAGGACAGCTGGTTCAGGACGTCGGGGCCATTGGCGCTATAGCGGAAGTTGACCTGGTCGAAGACGATGGGTCCGTCCAAAGTCACCCGGCGGGCGCCGGTCCCGCTGGTTTCCGGCACCGTTTTTAAAATGGGTTCCATGATGCCGAACAGCGGTTTGACCTGGCCCAGGGCGGTTCCCACCTGTAAAAGGGAGAGGACGCCCTTGAGCACGACGCCGTAGGCCGCCATGAAGGCGATGTAATCCGCCACCGCCACGTCCGTCGAGATGCAGATCCAGTAAATGGCGGCGATGCCCAGGGTGCTGATGACCATGCCCAGGGCCTGCTGGTATTTCATGAGGCCGGGCAGGATGACCCGGTAGCGCAGGGCCTCATCGTAGCGCTGGGCCCATCGCCCGAAGGCCCGGCGCTCGCTCCCCGTCACCTTGATCTTCTGGATGCCGGTGTAGAGCATGTACACCATCCCCGACAGCCGGGTCTGGGCTTTGACCTGTTTGGTGTCCACGCGGATGGACTGGACGGTCACCGCCAGGGACAACAGGGCGGTGGCGGCGATGACGGACACCGCGGGCCACACCAGGGTCGGTGTCATGGCGGCAATCTGTGCCAGGTACAGCAGGGAGAAGATGGCCGTCAGGATATTGAGGACGATGGTGTCCACCAGGATGACAGCCACCTGCCCCGCGGCCTGCACCCTCTGGGAAAGGTCCCCCGAGGCGTAGCCCTTGAAGAAACCCGCCGGCAGGTTCAGGCACCGGCTCATGACGCCGGCCTCCATGAGCAGGGAGAGCTTGCGCTCCATCCGCGCCAGGATCAGCTGCTTGCACGCACCGGCCACCACCGAGGCGATGGCGAAGGCGAAAAGCACGCCGCCGAAGCCCCAGATCAGCTGGACCTCTTTGGCAGGAAGCAGGTATTTGAAGATGACCTGGTTGGCGAAGGGCAGGATGAGTCCGAGGAGTGCCACCACCAGGGCGGTCAGGGCGAGGATGAGGTAATCCCCCGCTACCAGCTGCCGCATGCCGAAGCGGATCAGATCCCCCACCCCTAAGGGCCTGGGGGGGAGGGGCGGATACAGGCACAGGGCCTCCCGGGAATACGCCCCGGCCTGCCGGCGCCGGATGCGCCGGTGCCGGCCCGTGACCGCGTCCTCGGTGACGTAGCCCCCCCATCGCCCCGGCAGTAAAGCTTCATAGGCCCCGTCGGCGTTTTTGGCGACGTAGGTCCCCGCGCCCCGGCGGACCCAGTCCTTTCCCAGAGTGACGGGACGCACGGCGACGCCGTTGTCCTCGAAGGCCCTTTGCAGGTCATCGCCGTTGAAGGCCGCCTGGCGGATGCCGAAGGCGTGCATCACCGTCTGGAAGGCCTGGCTGCCGGACAGGCCGGCCCGGTCATCCCGGGACCGGCGGCCCTGAGCCGTGGCCTGAAGGCCGCCCAGGCTTTGCCTGAGCTGTTCATTTTCTTTATTCATCATCAACCAACTCCCGATACAATCCTCCGGCTGCCATCAGTTCCTCGTGGGTTCCCCGCTGGACCACGTGGCCCCCGTCCATCACCAGGATGAGGTCGCAGTCCCGGATGGTGGACAGGCGGTGGGCCACCAGGACGCAGGTGGTGCCGGAGGACCGGATGGCATCGATGATCCGGGCTTCGGACAAGGCATCCAGGGATGCCGTGGCCTCGTCCAGGATGAGGATGGAGGCGTCCTGGGCCAGTGTCCGGGCGATTTCCAGACGCTGGCGCTGGCCGCCGGAAAAGTTTTTGCCCCCTTCCTCCACCATGGCGCTGTAGCCGCCCTCCCGGCGGAGGATTTCGTCGTGGATGCCGGCCTTTTTGGCCGCAGCCACCACCCGGGCGTCGGGGATATCCTCCCGCCACATACGGATGTTGCCTGCCACCGTATCCTCAAAAAGGACGATGTTCTGATCCACCATCCCCACCGACGCGGTAAAACGCTCCCGGGGGATGGACTCCAGTGGGAGGCCGTCAAAAGTGATTACACCGCTATTAACCGTATACAGACCGGCGATTAATTTGGCCACGGTGGATTTCCCCGAACCGGATGCCCCCACCAGGGCGATGCGCTGTCCGGGACGGATGGACAAAGAAAAATCCGTGATAAAGGGCGGCTTGGTGGGCGTATAGCCAAAGCTCACCGACTTCAGTTCGATGGCACCGGTCAGTCTTTCGCCGTCGGCTTCAGATTCCGCGTACAGCGGCTCATCCCGGTCCTCGGGGTAGTGCATCACATCCTCCACCCGTTCCATGGAGGTCCGCATCTCCTGGAGGGACTGGCCCATGGCGATCAGGCTGTTGACCGGTGAAAAAAGGGCGGACAAAAATCCCTGGAAGGCGACGAAGCTGCCGATGGTAAATTCCCCCTGGATGATGAGGCTGACCCCCAGCACCAGGATGAGCAGATTGGTGGCCTGCTGGATGAGCCCGGGCAGGGCCCCCAGCCCCTGGTTGATGACCAGGTAGTGGTTTTTGGCCTCATTGATGCGGTTCTGGGTGGACAGCCAGCGGCCCAGGAAGGTGCGCTCGGCGGCAGAGGCCTTGATGGTTTCAATCATTCCCAAGGCCGCCACCGTCTGGGAGGACAGTCTGGCCTCGTCCCGGACCTGGCTGCGGGTGATGTCCACCCGTTTGGCCGAAATGATCCGGGCCATGAGGGTGTTGACGGCGATGGCCGCCACGCCGATGAGGGTGAGCACAGGGCTGTAATGCACCATGATGACCAGATAAAAGATCAGCATCACGGTGTTCAGGGCCGCCGGCGCCAGCTGCTGGATGAGGGTGACGGCGATGCCTTCATTGAGGGACTGCCGTCCGGCGATGTCTCCGGCGGGACGCTGGGAAAAGAAGCCCATGGGCAGGTGGAGCACGTGCCACATGTAATGGGTGTTGGCGGACATTTCAAACTTACCCCGGATGCGCAGCAGTCCCGCCGAATTGGTGGCCGTCACGGCAATCTGGATGCCGGAAAACAAAAAGAGCATGGCAAAGAAATAGGTGTTCCAGTTGCCGTCCTTGGCCGGCAGCACATCGTCAACGAAGAGCTGCTCCAGCAGGGGAATCACCACACCCACCAGGGCGGTGATCAGGCCGGCAAGGCCAACAAAGGCCAAGGCGGCCGAGCTCCCCTTCAGCCGGTTCCGGACGAAGGACCGGATGGCGACGGGATGCCCCGCGGTGGTAAAGCCCGGCGTCTTCTGGAAGGTCAGGCACACATTGGAGTAATGGGCGGCAAATTGTTCCCGGGTCACCCGCATCCGGCCCTGGGCCGGATCGTTGAAGGACACGTACCGGGGCCCCACGCTGGTGATGACCAGGAAATGGCAGTCTTCCCAGAAGGCGATGCAGGGAAGGGGCGGCGTTTTTTCCAGGATGGTCTGGGCGGAATAACGGAAGCCCTTGGCGGACAGACCGTATTTTTTGGCCGCCTGGATGATGTCAAAGGCATTGGCCCCATCCCGGGATACCCCGCAGTCCCGGCGGAGCTGCTCCAGGGAAAGCCACCGCCCGTAATGGGCCAGCACCATTCCCAAGGCGGCCGCGCCGCACTCCAGCTCTTCCATCTGGATGATGCTCCGGTCGGCCAGGCCCTTGAGGAGCCGTTGGTCCACCAGGGAGCCGTTGGAGTAGATCTGGCGGATATGGATATGCTTTTCCAGAAGGGCGTCCACCAGGGTGAAGAAATCCTTTCGCAGTAATGGCTCTCCCCCGGTCAGATTGACCTGGGTCACGCCGCAGTCGGCGAGCTGCCCGATGATGTCCAGACATTCTGAAGTGGAAAATTCCCCCAACTGGGCAGAAGGTGCTGAAAGGAAGCAGTGGCGGCAGCGGTAGTTGCAGCGGCCCGTGATTGACCAATGGACCCGCTCCATGTAGACATTGTCGAAAAAATGATAGCGCTGGGCGGCGGTGATGGCCTCCCCGGCCCTTGGGGGACGGATGATTCCTGCGGCCTCAGCCCGGGCGAGCATTTCCTTTTGTCCAGGCACTATTTGGTACAGCGATAAATCCGTCTGCCCGTTGCAGAAGGACAGCAACAGCCATTCCCGCTGGGTCAGGAACCGGACGCGGCCAGTGTTGAAGCTCACGATGGTGTGGGGCCGGTCCCGCCATCCCCGGAGAGCGATGTGGTCGTTGGGGGTTCCTCCGCAGACAGGAAAAATTCAGATGCGGAAAAAAAAAGGTAAAAAAAGTTTGACGGCAGGGGCCTGAGCCGATACAATGAAACTGTAATCGAACACTTAAAATGAGAGGGTGGTGTTTTATGAAGAACAGAAAAATATTTTGGGCCGTCGCGGTGGGAATCCTGCTGCTGATTTTCGGCGCTTCGCCAGCGGGAATCGGCCGGGTGATGAACAGCGCCTATGGCTGGGGCGAGTCCCAGACGGTGCGGGCCGGTGACGGCGCGACCATGGGCACGGTCATCAGCCTGAACAAATCCGTCCCCACGGTCAATTTTGTGGAGGATGCCACGGCCATGGACCAGGCAGTCTACAAGGCCCTGAAGATCGCTGTGGCGGACGACCACGACAACGAGGTTTCCTTCCAGGAAAGCGACATTGAATTCAATTATAACCGGACGGCGGGCCGTCAGTCGGTGCTGGTCCATTACAAGGGAAATGCCAGTTACAAGGAATCCTACGCCGAGGCCACGGTGAACATCGTCCAGGCCCAGGCTACCCGGGTGGTGCTGGCCACCAATCCGTCAGCGGTAACCCTGCAGTCGGACAAGGCAGCCATGGACGGCGTTCTGGCCAGTGACCTGGCCATCCAGGTGGTGGACGGCAGCTCCAACAAGATCAACTTCTCCATGGCGGACCTGAGTCTGACCTACAACCTGGCGGCAGGAACCCAGGATGTCACCGTCCGGTACAAGGGCAATGATTCCTACGCACCCAGCTTGGCCACTGCCAATGTGAAGATCACCGATCCCATCGGCACCCGCATCGTGGTGGACAGCAACAATGTGAAGGTGCGCTACCAGGATTCCGCCACCGATCTGGACAACGCGGTGATCAAGGCCCTGGGCATCCGGGTCCAGGCCACGTCCGGTGAGGCGGTGGCCATCCAGAACGGGGACCTGGTGGTGACTTACAACCACGTGGCGGGGACCCAGCCCGTCACCATCCACTACAAGGGCAGCGACCATTACACCGGCAGCGACAACAGCGCGTCGGTGGTCATCATCGATCCCCAGCCGGTGAACATCGTGCTCAACGGATCGCCGGAGACCGTGCCCTTCGAGTCGGACCCGAGCAAGCTGGACACCGCGGTGCTGAAGGCTTTGTCTGTGAAGCTGGTGGACAATGACGACAAGGACATCTCCTTCACCACCGGTGAAATCAGCCTGGTGTACGACCGGGCCAAGGGCGACCAGCAGGTGACGGTGAGCTACAAGGGCAACGACGACTACGCCGCCGCCAATGCCGTCACCACCATCCACATCGGGGACTCGGTCCAGGAAACCCAGATCTACGTTGGCGCCATGGTCGCCATCTTCGCGGCCATCGCCGTGGTGCTCTTCGTGCTGTATACCCATAATAAGAAGAAACAGGCGGGGGAGAACCCGGAACTTAAAAAGTAGCAATTAAAAAGGCAGCGTTCTGCTCAATCCTGCCCGTAGTTCTGGCGGCATGTTCATTTAGAGTGGTGACTTCGTTAACCAATCCGGCATGAAAGTGAACAGTGCCATAACCGTCTACGGACAGGAAAGGGTGGAATATAACGCATTGGCCAATAACTTCTTTAACAAAAGAGGTGTTACTGGGGCAGAAATTTCTTATACCTAACAGCTTATAAAAAGCGAAATCGAGTGATAATAAATAAGGGGCAAATGAAAATATGAAGGAAATTATCTTTTTTAAAGATCAGGATATCCAATTGGAAGTTCCTTTTTCTCCAGAGAAAGAAACTGTTTGGTTGTCTGCCAATCAAATGGCGAAGCAATTTGACCGGGATGAGAAAACTATTCGCAAACACGTAAACAAGGTTTTTTCCGATGGTGAAATTGACCGGGAGAACAACACGCAAAAAATGCGTGTTGATGGTGTTAAGCAGCCGGTATCCTTTTACAATCTGGATATCATCCTCTCCGTGGGCTACCGTGTCAAATCCAAACGCGGTATCGCCTTCCGCCGCTGGGCCAACGCTGTCCTGAAGGATTACATCATCAAGGGATATGCCGTCAACGACAACCGCCTGACCCAACTGGGGCAGGTGGTGCGGCTGATGCGGCGCGCAGAAAATTCCCTGGAGGCCAAACAGGTGCTTTCCGTTATCGAAAAATACAACCTGGCCCTGCAACTGCTGGATGATTATGACCATCAGGTGGTGAAAAAGCCGGAAGGAACTCCGGCCACCTATGTTTTGACCTATGGGGAGTGCCGGAAAATCATCGATGGTATGACCTTTGGCGAAAAATCCGAGCTGTTCGGCAGTGAAAAGGATGATTCTTTCAAGGGCAGCATTGGTAACATTTATCAAAGTTTCGGTGGACAGGAGATTTACCCCTCCTTGGAAGAAAAGGCCGCCAATCTGCTTTATCTTGTCACCAAGAACCATAGCTTTTGGGACGGGAACAAGCGCATTGCCGCCACTATGTTCCTATATTTTTTAGATAAAAACGGCGCTCTTTTTAACGGCGAAGAAAAAAGGATTGCGGATCATACCCTGGTCGCCCTTACAATCATGATCGCGGAATCGCGGCCTGAGGAAAAGGACGTGATGGTCAATATTATTATGAATTGCATTGAACCGTGAGGGCTGAAGCCATGAGTTATGATTATTCCGATTAATTGTACATTTTTTTGACAAAGAATCACATCTTGAATAATTATATCAATAGTAAATGATGGGGAGTCAAAAGGAAAAGGCCACGTTGGGAGAATGACTCCCTGACGTGGTATTTTTTTGATTAGAAGCTGTTCTTGAAAATATTGTTTTTCAAAATCCTTATGTCCAACCTTCTAATGGGTCGCTTATTTCTATAAAATCTCCAGCGCGTCCTTCATCCCCTTGGTCTTGTAATCATTGGCGATGGCGAAGCCGTGCTTGGAGCTGACCAGCACGGCGGCCAGGCACACGGACCAATCGGGGCCGGAAACCTCCAGCATGTTGCCGAAATCGGGGATCTTGAAGATTTTGATGATCTCAAAGCCGTCAATGGGAATGCGTTCGCCCTTATCGTTGACGATGGTGGGAACGCCATCGATGGCATAGAGGTAGCCCCGTCCGCACTGGGTGACGTCCTGGGGACGAGCTCCCACCTTGTAGATGACCTTGTAATTCAGGGGGATCATCGGAGGGTGCTTAATTGGGTGATGTAATCCCGTTTGTCCCGCGTGCCGACGAAACGCTGGATTTCTTCGCCGTTTTTAAAGAAGATGCAGGTAGGGATGCTCATGACCCGGAAGGTCTGGGCCAGCTCAGTGTTGTCGTCCACGTTGAGCTTGCAGATGCGCACGTCAGGATCCGCTTCTTCAGCGATTTCGTCGATGATGGGGGACAGGGCCTTGCAGGGGCCGCACCATTCCGCCCAAAAGTCAATCATCACCGGGCCGTCGGTATAACCCAGCACCGTTTCTTCAAAATTTCCGCTGTTCAGTTCGATCACATTTGTCATTGGTTAATTCCTCTTTCTCCTTGAAGTTGAAATTTGTAGCTCTATTCTACCACAATCGGCAAAAAAAGATAAGAGGGTGGAGCCGGGTATGATATAATATCTTATCATTGCATTTGATTGCAAATTTCGCCGGAAGGCAGGAAGCGGAGGCAGGCCATGGTTGCAAAGGGAAGACTTATCGTCATCGAAGGGGTGGACGGATCGGGAAAGGAAACCCAGTCCGAAAAGCTGGCCGCCCACCTTCACCAGGACGGGGAGCGGGTGCTGCGGGTATCCTATCCCCGGTACGACAAGGACTCCTCGGCCATGGTCCGCCATTATCTGGGCGGGGATTTCGGCGATGATCCCGACGCCATCAGCCCCTACGTGGCCTCGACCTTTTACGCCGCCGACCGCTACGCCTCTTATAAAGAAGAACTGGAACCCTTCCTGGCCCAGGGCGGCACGGTGATTGCCGACCGCTACACCACCTCCAACATGGTCCACCAGGCGGGGAAGATCCACGACGACGCCGAGCGCAGGGCCTTTCTGGACTGGCTCATGGACTACGAGTTCAACCTGCTGGGCCTGCCCCGGCCGGACCGCATCTTCTTTCTGGACATCCCCCCGGTGACGGCATCTCTCCTGACGGCGGACCGGGCCAACAAGATGACCGGCGAGGCGGAAAAGGATATCCACGAAAGCAACCCCGCCTACATGAAGGAATCCTACCGCAACGCCCGGAAGCTGGCGGAGGACTACGGCTGGACCACGGTGACCTGCGTGGAGAATGGAATCCTGCGCTCCATCGAGGACATCCACGAAGAAATCTACCGGCAGGTGAGGGAGTGGGAAAATGGCGGAAGATAAGCTGGCCCGCCGGCTGGAGGCTTTGGCTGCGGCCGACCGCCACCGCTTCCACATGCCGGGACACAAGGGACGGGGACTGCCCCTGGCGGCCTGGGACGTGACGGAGATCCCCGGCGCGGACAACCTCCATGACGCGGCGGATATCATTGCTGAGGTCCAGGATGACCTGGCGGCACTCTACGGCTCCATGGAAAGCCATTTACTGGTGGGAGGCACCACGGCGGGGAACACGGCGGCCATCCTGGCGGCGGTAAACCCCGGGGAAGCCGTGCTGGTTCCGGCCAATAGCCACCGCTCAATTTTTTCGGCCCTGGCCCTGGGGCGCATCCCCGGCCGGTTCATCCGCCCTGAGGCGGACGGTACCCTGGGCTTTTACAGCCGGGTGACGGCGGCCCAGGTGGAGGACGCCCTGGAAGAACATCCGGACATCGCGGGGATGGTGCTGACCAACCCAACGTACTTCGGCACGGCCAGCGACACGGCGGCCATCGCCGGCGTTCTGCACCGCCGGGGGAAGTGGCTCATCGTGGATGAGGCCCACGGCGCCCATCTGGCCTTTTGTCAGAATACGGCGGGAAATTTCCCCGCCGACGCGGTAACGGCGGGTGCCGACGTGGTGGTCCAGAGCACCCATAAGATCCTCTCGGCCTACACCCAGGGATCCCTGATCCACCGGTGCTCCGACCGGATTTCCGGCTCCCGGCTGAGGGCCATGCTGTCGGTGCTCCAGTCCTCCAGCCCCAGCTACCTGCTCATGGCGGGAATCGAGCACGGCGTACGGGAAGCCGCGGAAATCGGAGCGAAAAAAATGGGCGCCATCGCCGCGGCCTGGGATGAGCTGGCGGCGCGTCAGGACCCGGCGGCCAATATCCGGCTCTACGTGCCAGAGGACAGCGTGCCCTACGACAAAAGCAAGTGGCTGTTCACGGTGAAGGACGGACGGGGCAAGGGCATCGGGGAAACCTGGCGCCGGGATTACGGCGTGTTCTGCGAAATCGAGGCGGCGGATTACATCCTGGCCATGACGGGGATGGGCACAGAGCCCCAAGACCTGGCGGCCCTGACCGCGGCGGTGGACGGGGAAAACACCCCGGCGCCGGTGAAGGGACAAGGGGCAGCAGAAGGCGCCGGCCCCATTCCAGCGGCGGGCACGCTTAATCAAATGCGTCCCCTGTGGCAGGTCATGATGGATGAAAACCGGGAATGGGCCCCCCTGTCCCGGTGCACCGGCCGCATCGCGGCAGACTTCGTCATCCCCTACCCACCGGGATCCCCCGTCATCCTTCCCGGCGACGCCATCACCGCTGATCTGGCCGCCTGGCTGGAAAGACAGGCCCAGGGAGGCCGCGCTGTCATCGGCGTGGAGGATGGCGCTGTGAGTGTGTTAAAATAAACAATAATCAACCAGAGCAAAAAAGGAGAACCAATCATGGATAAAATGGAAGACCGCTACACCTTTTTGACCTATGCCGATTCCGACATGGACTACGAGATGATCAAAACCTTCCTGGCGGCCAACGACATTCCCGTGACCATGCGGGAAAAGGGCTTCGGCGGGCCGATCCGCAACATCTACATGGGCAATCTGGGGACGGCCAACATCGAGGTCTTCGTGGACCCGGAAAATTACGACCGGGCCAGGGAGCTGCTGGACGCGGACTACTCCGATCTGGCGGAGGCCGCTTTTGAGATGGACGCCCTGGACGACGGCCAGAAGAAGCTGGAGGAATAGGCCGTGTTTGAAGGCATTTTGGGACAGGAGCGCCTCAAGGCCCTGCTGTCCTCCAGCATCCGGAAGAACCAGGTCAGCCACGCCTACCTGCTCACCGGTCCCCGGGGGGTGGGCAAGGAATTCTTCGCCCGGACCTTCGCCAAGGCCATCGCCTGCAGCGGGCCCATGGACAAGCGCCCCTGCGGCTTCTGCGATGCCTGCCGGCGCATGGAGGCGGGGGTGTACCCCGATTTCCTGACCCTGGCCCCGGCTGAGGGCAAGCGGTCCATCGCCATCGCCCAGGTGAGGGAGCTCATCACCGCGGTGTCCACCAAGACCTTCAGCGGCAATGCCCGGATCTGCCTGATCACCCAGGGGGAGACCATGACGCCGGAGGCCCAGAACGCCCTGCTCAAATCCCTGGAAGAGCCGGAGCCGGGCAATGTGTTCCTCATCACCACGGAAAACACCGAAAAGATTCTGCCCACCATCCGCTCCCGGTGCCAGGTCCTGCCCCTGGAACCGCTGAACGATGGGGAGATCCGGACCCTGCTGGCCAGCCGGGGCTGTACGGATCCCGGTGACCAGCGGGCCCTTGTGGCCCAGGCGGCGGGACTGCCCGGCCGGGCGGCGGAGCTTTTGGCCAATCCGGAAGACGAAACGTTAAAAAAAGAAGCCTTTTCGGTATTTTGTGCTATACTAAGGAAAGAAAGCTTTCCCATCTTTTCCTTTGCCGATGCCATGGGCAAGAGCAAGGAACGGGGGGTGGAAACGGCGGAATACCTGATCACCGGTCTGACGGGGGTTATGCGGGCCCTGGCCGATCCTTCGGCGGAGCCGGAGTGTGATCCGGCCTGGACCCGGCAGGTTTTGCCCCAGGTGGACCCGGTGCGGGCCGCGGCCATGGCCGACTGCCTCTTCGAGCTGACCAGGCGGCTGCTGACCAACGTCAATCCCCGCATCCAGTGGGAAGCGTGCTTATTAAAAATATTGGAAATACAGGAGAATAGCCTATGATGAAAACAGTCGTCGGCGTGCGATTCAAAAAAGCCGGCAAAATTTATTATTTCGATTCCATCGGGCTGCCCATCCATCAATACGACCACGTGGTGGTCGAAACGGCGCAGGGAATCGAATACGGGGAGGTCGCCCTGGCACCCAGGGAGATCGACGACGAGGGCATGAAGACCGCCATCAAGCCGGTGCTGCGTCTGGCCACGGCGGAGGACGAGAAGGATTACGCGGATCTGCGGACCAAGGAACGGGACGCCCGCAAGGTCTTTGAAAAAAAGGTCCGGGAACACCATCTGGATATGAAGCTCATCAACGTGGAATACACCTTCGACAAGAAGAAGGCGATTTTCTACTTCACTGCCGACGGCCGGGTGGATTTCCGGAACCTGGTCAAGGACCTGGCGTCCATCTTCCGCCTGCGCATCGAGCTGCGGCAGATTGGTGTCCGGGATGAGGCCAAGATCTTCAACACCCTGGGTGTGTGCGGGCGCAATACCTGCTGTTCCCAGTGGCTGGGGGATTTTACGCCGGTGTCCATCAAGATGGCCAAGGAACAGGGCTTGTCCCTGAATTCCACCAAGATTTCCGGCATCTGCGGCCGGCTGCTGTGCTGCCTGACCTACGAAGACGATTTTTACCACAAGATCACCAAGAAAATGCCCAAGATCGGCAACTGGGTGACCACCCCCGATGGCGAGGGCCAGGTCTACCGCCTCAGCGTGCTGGACGAAAAGGTGCTGGTCCGGGTGCAGCTTCCCGGTGACGAGACGGAAATCCGTCCCTACGACGTGGACCAGGTGGTCAAGTCCGGGGACAAGCACGTCCAGGCCAACAACAAGCGCCAGCAGATGAAGAAGATGGAACAGGAAAAGAAGGCCGATGGGCCGGACGCGGCTCCGGCAGCGGCGCCATCCCCGGATTCAAGGCCCGAGGGCCCGGCCCGGGAAGGGAGCCAGGGCGCTCCTGGCAAGGGGGGCGACAATGGCCGGGGCGGCAACGCTGGCAGCAACAACGGCGGCCGGTCCCGGCGGAACAACCGCAGACGGAATCCGGGCGGCGGCGATGCCAATGGCGGCGGCCGGCGGGACAACAACCGGAACAGCGGCGGTAACAACAACGGCAGCAGCGGTAATAATGGCGGCGGCAGCGGCAGTGGCGGCTCCTCCGGGGGCAATGCGCCCAGGGACCGGGGCTGGGACAACCGCAAAAATTCCTCCGCCGGCGGCCAGGGCGGTGAAAATGGCGAAGGAAAACGGAAGAACCGCCGTAAACGCCGCAGGAACAACGGCGGAAAATCGGCTCCCCGGGGAAATGATACCGCCAAAACGGCAGAAAAGTCAGATAATTTAAAAAAAAGCAAATAATTATCTTGATTTCAATGTGGCTTAGAGTATAATAAAAAAAGACTTAAATCTGAAAGGAGTGTTCATAATGGCTTACAAAATCACAGACGAATGTATCGCTTGCGGTTCCTGTGCAGATCAGTGTCCTTCTGAAGCGATTTCCGAAGGTTCCATCTACGAAATCGATGAAGATCTGTGTGTTGACTGCGGCGCTTGTGCAGAACAGTGCCCCGTTGGCGCCATCGTAGAAGACTAATAAGTGACAGAACGACGATAAAAAAGCCGTGGGCCATTCATTTGGATGGTTTCACGGTTTTTTTGTCCAAAAGGATATAATAATGACGAGAGAAAAAGCGGATAAGAATAAGGACAAACAGACCATGGCCTACCCCAGCAGGCTTTTATACTTACAGGGCGGGACAGAGAGGCTGGAAAAGATTGGAAGTGTCCGGAATTTCCCCAAAAACCATATCCTGATCGAACCGGGCACCGTACCCGACGTGTGCTACGTGGTCAAGCGCGGCCGGGTGATCACCTCGGAGTACACCCCCGGCGGGATCGAACGGGTTTACAATTTCATGGAGGCTCCCAGCCTCATTCTGGAGTGCAACCTGCTCATGGAGGTGGCGGTGCCGGTCTTCTTCATGACGGCCATGCCCTCGGAGCTGGTGGCCATCGACCGGGAGACCCTGCTGGCGGCCATGGCTGAGGACCCCAAGCTGAATTTTGACATCATCACCTCCATATCGGACAAGTTCCTGGCGGCCATGGATCAGATCCGGGAGGCGTCCACCCACAATGCCAGCTGGAAGGTGGTGAATCTGCTGCTCATCTTCGCCGAGCGCTTTGGGGAACCCTACGACGGCAAGGTCATGATCAAGGAGAAGATCAGCCAGCAGATGCTCTCCAACCTCCTGGGCATCAGCCGGATCACCACGGTCCGGATCATCAAGGACCTCAAGGAGCTGTGGCTCATCGAGCTGATCAACGGGTATTACTGCATCCGGGATGTGGACAAGCTCAGGCAGCATCTGGACTATCTGGAAACCATCAGCTGACGCCGGCCCCATGGCGGGTAAATCCGCTTTGCTTTATAAAATAATCCATTGGGTAAGCACGTGCAAAAAGTCATGTAGCCTATGCTACAGGTGTTGCACAGTAGCTTACCTTTTTTTTGTGGACGTGTTATTATAAAAAACAATTCGAGGAGACAGAAGGGGGTGAATGCCATGAAAACAGGCGCAGTAATAGCGGCAGCGGGCCTGTCGTCGCGGATGGGGGATTTCAAGCCCATGCTGCAGATCGGATCCATCACGATCATCAAACGGATCATTCTGACCTTCCAGCAGGCCGGAGTGGACACCGTCATCGTGGTCACCGGCAATCAGGCGGAGCGGCTGGAGCGCCACCTGGCTAAAATGAACGTGATCTGCCTGCGCAATGAGGATTACGCCCACAGCCAGATGCTGGATTCGGTGAAGATCGGCCTGGCCTGCGCCGCGGAAATCTGTGACCGGGTTCTCTTTACGCCTGTGGATGTGCCCCTTTTCACTGCGGAGACGGTGGCGGCGCTGATGGCAGAGCCGGAGCCGGTGGTCGTCCCGGTGTGCGCCGGCATCGACGGACACCCCATCGTGCTGGACGGAGACACCATGGCCTTTATCGGCGGCTATGGCGGTGAGGGCGGCCTGCGGGGAGCCATCCAGGCATCGGGGGCGGCGGTCAGACGGCTGGAGGTGGCGGATCGGGGGATCCTGTTCGACGCCGACACGCCGGAGGATTACGGCCAGCTCCTGACTTGGCACAACGCCCAGCTCATCCACCCCCGGGTGAAGGTCACCCTGGCTCGGGAGGAGGAATTTTTCGGCCCGGGGACGGAGCAGCTGCTGCGGTACATCCAGCTGACCCATTCGGTGCGGACCAGCTGCAGCCGCATGGGGGTTTCCTACAGCAAGGGCTGGAAGATTATTGCCGTGCTGGAAAAGGCCATGGGCTATCCCATCGTGGCGCGGCGCCAGGGCGGCGTCGGCGGTGGCTGGGCGGAGCTGACCCCGGAGGGGGAGGAGCTGCTGATGCTGTATCAGCGCCTGTCCCAGGAATCGGCGAACCAGGTCCGGCAGCTCTTTGAGCGGTATTTCAAATTGCCGGTGGGAAAGGAAGGGGAAGGATGACGGCAGGGCATTCAGGATGGTCTGATCCAGAACGGGTGGCGATTTTGGGGGCTGGCCAGGGAGGCCGTGCCATCAAACGGCTGCTCCGGTCAGGCTGTATCGTCGTGGTGTGGCTGGACAACGATCCCAGTAAATGGCAGCGCGTCATGGACGGCGCCCCGGTGGACCGGCCGGAAAATTTTGCAAATTACTGGCTGGACCGGGTGATAACCGGCACCCTCAACCGGGACTCGGCTGCGGCGCTGGAATCCCAGATCCGCAGCCTGGGCTTCAGGGGACCCGTGGACCACGGGGCGGCCCTGAAGAAGCAGTGGGACCTGCGCCTGGCGGTGGTCCGCCTCATGGCAGAGGAGATTGAAAACTGGCACGTCTCTGGCGCCATCGCGGAGCTGGGGGTGTACAAGGGCGAGCTGGCCCGGGAACTCAATACCCTGTTCCCTGAGCGGCCCCTGCTGCTCTTCGACACCTTCTGCGGATTTCCCGAGGAGGATCTGACGGAAGAGGCGGACCGGAAACGCAGCGGGCGCTGGGATTTTTCCGACACCTCCTTGGATGCGGTGATGGCCGTCCTGCCCCATCCCGAACAGGTCCGGGCCTGCCCGGGATATTTTCCCGACACCATTCCGGAAGAGGAGTATTCCTACGCTCTGGTCAGCCTGGACGCAGATCTGTACAAGCCGACCTTGGCGGGGCTGGACTATTTTTACCCGCGGCTGTCTGTGGGCGGAACCATTCTCATCCACGATTACAACAGCAGCCAGTTTGACGGCGTCCACCGGGCGGTGACGGCATTCTGCAAAAAGCAGGGCTGCCGGGTGCTTCCCCTGGGGGATTTCCACGGCACGGCGGCTTTAATGAAACAGGGAGGGTGACATGCGATTGTATCTGATCCGCCACGGACAGCCGGTGCTGCCTCCGGGAACGCGGATCTGTCTGGGCCGGCGGAACCTGGCACTGTCGGATAAGGGCCGGCAGGCGGCGGCAGAATTGGGCCGGACTTTAAAGGAACGAAAGCTGTTTGACAAGCTATGGACCAGCCCTTTGACGCGCTGCCGGGAAACGGCGGCCGCCGTGGTACCGGAAGGCGTGGAACCCATGGTGGTGCCCGCCTTTGTGGAAATTGACGCCGGGCGCTGGGATGGCCGTTCCTTTGAAGATTTGTCCCGGGATCCGGCGGAGGCGCCGGTCTTCAGGCAGCGGGGCGAAGATATGGTTAACGTGCCCTTCCCCGGCGGCGAGTCCTTCCAGGATGTGTACCACCGGGCGGCGCCGGTTTTCAGGGAGCTGACGGCGGGGTGTGACGCCGACGCCGCCATCGTCGCCCACAATGGCGTGGACAAGGCGCTCCTCAGCGCGGCCACGGGAAAGCCCCTGGCGGAATGCCTGGCCATCCCCCAGGATTACTGCGGGGTCCACTGCCTGGAGCGCCAGCCAGACGGCCTGTGGCGCGTCGTGTTTTTGAACCGGGACGCGGAAATGCTGGCCATCGACGGGATCTGCGCCGGGCTCTTTGCCCGTTACCAGACGCCGGCGGCGGTTGTGGCCCACGGCGAGGCTGTGGCAGAAACAGCCATGGATCTCTACGCCCGGCTCAAGCGGGCAGGAACAGCAGGGGCCATCGACCGTCACAAGCTGTACTTTGCCGCCCGGGTCCACGATATTGCCCGGGTCCGGGGACGGGACCACCCGGCCATCGGAGCGGGGTGGCTGGCTGAGGACGGGTATCCGGAAATCGGCCGGATCCTGGTGGTCCACCACGATTTGCCGGACGCCGACCGCTTCCGCGTGTCGGAGCGGACCCTGCTCTATCTGGCGGACAAGTACGTGGACGGGGACCAGCCCGTGTCCCTGGCCCGGCGCTTTGCCGCGAGCCAGGGCAAATGTCTCACCGCGGAAGGTCAGGCCGCTCATGACCGCCGTCAGGCTGAGGCCGAGGCGGTGGAAAAGCTGGTGCGGGAAAAAATGGACGGAAGTTCAGGCCTGAAGATTGATAAAAAACAGACAATGACAGATGGATAAATAAAAGACGGGAGGCAGCATGAAAAAAATTTTAACGGCGATTCAGCAGTATCTAAAGGATGGGAAGGATGTGGTGCTGGCCAGCGTCATTGCGGCGGACGGCTCCACACCCCGTGGGACCGGGGCCAAGATGGTGGTGCTGGCCGACGGCAGCACCAGCGGCACCATCGGCGGCGGTGCGGTGGAGTACGCGGCCACCCAGCAGGCCGTGGCTGTCCACCAGAGCCGGGAGCCGGTGGCCAGGGGCTACGATTTGTCGGCCAATGACCGCGCCAATCTGGGCATGATCTGCGGCGGCCAGACCACGGTGTACTACCAGTACTTCTCCGCGGCGGACCCCGAAGCGGTGGCCATGTTCGATCAGGCGGCGTCAGTGGCCGGACAGGATGTGGACGCCTGGCTGGTGTCGGAAATTGCCGACGGCGGCGTGGCGGCCACGGGGATTTACATCGACGGAGAAATGCGCTTCGGGGATATCGATCCCCGGGCCATCGAGGAATATTGCGGACCCCAGTCCGTGCTGACCAAGGGAAATCCGGCCTACTACGTGGAACCCATCGCCCGGAAGGGGCGGGTGTACGTCTTCGGCGGCGGCCACGTCTCCCAGGCGCTGGTGCCCGAGCTGTCCCGGGTGGAATTTTCCTGCGTGGTCTTCGAGGAGAGGGAGCGGTTCCTGACCCAGGAGTGCTTTCCCGACGCGGTGGAGCGGATCCACGGGGATTTCAAGGATATCGGCCGGAAGGTGAGCATCGGCCCGTCGGATTACGTGGTCATCATGACCCGGGGGCACATGGCGGACTACGAGGTGGTGGAGCAGGCCCTGGCCACGCCGGCCACCTACGTGGGCCTCATTGGCAGCCATAGGAAGTTCGGGACCACGGTGGACAGGCTCCACGTGGCCGGCTTTGACGACACGGATATCGCCCGGATTCACAACCCCATCGGCCTGGATATTCTGGCGGAAACGCCGGCGGAAATCGCCGTGAGCGTGGCGGCGGAAATGATCCGCCACCGGGCAGAGCACCGGCGCAGGGCCTGAAGCCGGGGCCGTAAGAGAAAGGAGACAAGATGAAACTGATCGATACCAAAGACGCCGTGGGCCACGTGCTCTGCCACGACATCACCCAGATCGTGCGGGGGGTGACCAAGGACGCCGTGTTCCGAAAAGGCCATGTGGTCCGGGAGGAAGACATCCCCGTGCTGCTTTCCGTGGGGAAGGAGCATCTGTACGTCTGGGAGAATGACGATACCATGTACCACGAAAATGAGGCGGCGGAAATCCTCCGGGAAATCTGCCAGGGGGTGAACCTGCGTCCCTCGGATGTGAAGGAGGGCAAGATCGAGCTCACCGCCACCTGTGACGGCGTCCTTTCCATCGATGTGGACAAGCTGGACGGCATCAACGCCCTGGGGGATATGATGATTGCCAGCCGCCACGGCAATCTGCCCCTGAAGGCCGGGGACAAGGTGGCCGGCACCCGGGTCATCCCCCTGGTCATCAAGAAGGACCGGATGGCCCTGGCCAGGGAGATCGGCGGGGACGCGCCCATTTTCAACGTGCGGCCCTACCTGGCTCACAAAGCGGGCATCGTGACCACGGGCAGCGAGGTCTTCAAGGGCCGGATCAAGGACACCTTTTCGCCGGTGGTCCGGGACAAGCTGGCGGAAGTGGGCATCACCGACGTGGCCGTCACCGCCTGCGACGACGACCCGGCTATGATCACCGGTGCCATCGCGGCCTTCCTGTCCGACGGCTGCGACCTGGTGACGGTGACCGGGGGCATGAGCGTGGACCCCGACGACCGCACGCCCCTGGCCATCCGGAACACGGGAGCGGAGGTGGTGACCTACGGGGCGCCGGTGCTGCCGGGAGCCATGTTTATGCTGGCCTACACCCAAGGGGGCGCGGCCATCATGGGCCTGCCCGGCTGCGTGATGTACAGCAGGCGGACCATCTTTGATCTGGTCCTGCCCCGGGTGGCCTGCGGACAGCGGCTGAATGCCGGGGATTTCCACAAAATGGGCCAGGGCGGCCTGTGCCTGTCCTGCCCGATGTGTACCTTCCCCAACTGCGGCTTCGGCCATTGCGGCTGATGGAAGGACGGAACAGACGGACGAACGAATAACGGAAAAACAGAATCTGAAAACACAATAAGAAGACACAATAAAAAGAAGAGAGAGGAAAGCAAAATGAGTAAAAAATGGATCGCAGTGATCGTGGCGCTGGCCCTGGTGGCCGGCGGTGTGTTGGCGGGATGTACCCAGAAGGACAATACCTCCGGGGAGATCACGGTGATGGCGGCAGCCAGCTTGACTGACGCCTTCAATGAAATTGGCACCAAATTCAACGAACAGTACCCCAACATCAAGGTCAACTTCAGCTACGATTCCTCCGGGACCCTGCAGAAGCAAATCGAACAAGGGGCCACGGCGGACGTGTTCGTATCGGCGGCCATGAAGCAGATGAACGCCCTCAACGACAAGGGGCTCATGGATTCGGATACCATCGTCAAGCTTCTGGAAAACAAGGTCGTGCTCATCAAGACCAAGGGCTCCAGCCTGGATGTCAAATCCTTCCAGGATGTGGGAACGGACAAGGTCAAGATGGTGGCCCTGGGGAATTCCGATGTGCCCGTGGGCCAGTACGCCCAGACCATCTTCACCAACCTGGGGATTTGGGACACGGTGCAGGCCAAGGCCAATTTGGGCACCAACGTCCGTCAGGTCCTGGACTGGGTGGCGACGGGCAACGCTGAATGTGGTGTGGTCTACGCCACCGACGCGGCCATCGAAGACAAGGTGGAGGTGATTTGTGAAGCGCCGGACGGCAGCTGTGATCCGGTCATCTACCCCATGGGAATCGTCAAGGCGTCCACCCAGAAAGACGCTGCCAAGAAATTCACAGCCTTCCTGCAGACGAAAGATGCCCAGGATATCTTGACCAAGTACGGCTTTACCATTTATACTAGTAAGTAACAAATACAGCACTGTATGGGGGAAAGCATGGACTGGTCACCATTGACATTATCGTTGAGGGCTGCGGGCATCGCCACGGTCATTACCTTTTTTATCGGGATATTCGCGGCATGGAAGGTGGCGTGGATGCGCCACGGGGCGGGGATTTGGGACGCTGTCTTCACCCTGCCTCTGGTGCTGCCCCCGACGGTGGTGGGCTTCTTCCTGCTGGTGTTTTTCGGCAAGGCCAGCGGCATCGGGAAATGGTTGGCCCAGTTCGGCATCCAGATCGTGTTCACCTGGGTGGGGGTGGTCATCGCCTCCACGGTGGTGGCTTTCCCATTGATGTACCGCACGGCCCGGGGGGCCTTTGAACAGATGGATACGGACCTCATCGACGCCGGGCGGACCCTGGGCCTGTCGGAGACCGCCATTTTCTGGCGGGTGGTCTTTCCCAACTGCCTGCCGGGGATCATCTCCGGAACGGTGCTCACCTTTGCCCGGGCCCTGGGGGAATTCGGCGCCACCATCATGCTGGCGGGGAACATCCCCGGCAAGACCCAGACCCTGGCCATCGCCGTGTACTCCGCGGTGCAGCTGGGCCATTACGAGGCGGCCTACCGGTGGGTGGCGGTGATTGTGACCATATCCTTACTGTCTATTTTGGGGATGAACGCCGTCAACGCCAGACAAAAGCAGAAGGGAAGGGGGTGAGCCTGTGGGTTTGACAGTGGCGATAGAAAAAAGCTATCCGGGCTTCACCCTGGAAACCGCCTTCGACGTGGAGGACGAGATCTTCGCCGTCCTGGGGGAAAGCGGCTGCGGCAAGAGCCTGACCCTGAAGTGCATCGCCGGTATCGAGAAGCCGGACCGGGGGCGCATCGTGCTGAACGACCGGGTGCTTTACGACTCCGAGGCGGGGATCAACCTGCCGCCCCAGCAGCGCCGGGTGGGGTACCTGTTCCAGCAGTACGCCTTGTTCCCCAACATGACGGTGGCGGAAAACATCGGCGTGGCGGTGCCCAAGGACAAGCGGGAGGCCGTGGTCGCCCGGTTCATCCGGGATTTTTCCCTGGACGGGATGGAAAGCCAGGCCCCGGCCACCCTGTCCGGCGGCCAGAAGCAGCAGGTGGCCCTGGCGCGGATGCTGGCGGCGGATCCGGAGCTCATTTTGCTGGACGAGCCCCTTTCCGCCCTGGACAGCAACCTGCGCATGGAGCTCCAGCTCCAGATCCTGGACGTCTTCGACCGGTACCGCAAGCCTATCCTCTTCGTTTCCCACAGCCGGGACGAGGTCTACGCCCTGAGCCACCGCCTGGGCATCATCCACGGCGGCCACATGGACTGCGTGGGGGCCAAGGAGGAGGTATTCGCCAATCCCGAAACCCAGGCCGGGGCCCGGGTGACGGGTTGCAAGAATATCGCTGGGATTGAGGTCGTGGCGGCGGAACAGGCCGCGTCAGCGTCAGCGGAAATGCCGGGGATATCTGAAATTCCTGCGGGATCTGAAAAGCCGGATGAAGCGGAAGCGTCAAGGACATCGGTGGTATCAGCGGCGCCGGACCCACCGGCAGTCAGCTTCTGGTGCGAGGACTGGCAGCTCAGCTTCAAGGGCCGGGCTGAGGAAATGGAAGGGATTGCCGCCATTGGCATCCGCGCCCATGAAATCGGGGTGGCCCTGGACCGGGAAGACCTGGCGGCCTTTCCCATCGTGGTGCGGGGGCGTTTGGAGCGGAGCCTGCCCATGCCCTTTGAGACCTTCCGCTTCATCCGCGTGGTGGACGATGAAGGCCGTCTCCATGGCCGCCTGACCCAGGCGGCGCCGGAGAAGGACGACCATCTGCCGGATCTGCCGGCGGGATCTGATTTGTGGCTGGGGCTGGACCCCGGGGATTTTTTAAAGCTGAAATAGACAGAGCAGCCTTCCATCACAATCGGAGGCTTCTTAATATAAAAAATATAAAAAAATTATAAAAATAAAAAAGCAAAAGGAGAAAAACAATGAAGCTCAGTGCAAGAAATCAGTTAAAAGGGACCGTGACGGCCATTGAAGAAGGGGCGGTCAACGCCATCGTTAAAATCGACATCGGCGGCGGAAATAAAATGGCATCCACGATTTCCATGGATGCCCTGAAGGATCTGGGAATTGGCGTCGGCTCAGAAGTTTATGCCATCGTCAAGGCCACCAACGTCATGGTGGGAATTGATGACTGATAATCACCCGCCGATTTTGGACATCACATCCCCCTCGCCATGGGGGATGTTTTTTTTCTGCATCTGATGGGCCTGGGGCTTGTGGGCGATGGCCCGGGTGATGACCCCGGCGATTTCCCCGTCCGTGGCGCCGCCCCGGAACAGGCCCGATAAATCCTCGCCCAGGTCGTACTGGAGGCAGGTCTTCAAAAAGCCCTGGGAGGTCAGGCGCACGCGGTTGCACTGGTCGCAGAACTGGTGGCTGACGGCGGAGATGAAGCCGATGGGGCCGCAGAGACCCGGGTAGCGCAGGTAATGGGCCGGGCCGTTGCCCAGCTTCCGGTCACAGGGCGAAGGCAGGCCGAAGGCCCCGGCCAGGATGGTGCGGATACGGGCTTCAGTGTCCTCCTCCCGGACCCGGTCTGCCCCCAGGCCGATGGGCATCATCTCGATGAAGCGCACGGCGATGTCCCGCCCCTGGGCCAGTCGGGCGATGGGCAGGATGGCGTCGGGGGTCAGGGAAGGCGGCACGCAGTTGATTTTCAGCCGGAGGCGGGGCTCCCGGCTGGCGGCGTCGATGCCCCGGAGCACGCTGGACAGCTGGTCCCGGCGGGTGATGGCCTGGAAGGCCCGGGGATCGGTGGTGTCCAGGCTCACGTTGACAGCGGACAGGCCGGCCTGGACCAGGGCGTCGAGCTTTTCTGCCAACAGGACGCCGTTGGTGGTGAGGGTGACCTGACGGATGCCCGGCAAATCGTGGATGCCAGCAATCAGGTCCTCCACATCCCGGCGCACCAGTGGTTCGCCGCCGGTGATTTTGATGGTGTCGATGCCCAGGCCGGAGACGATGCGGCAGATCCGCAGGATTTCGTCGTAGGTCAGGATCTGGTCGTGGGACAGCATGGGGACGCCGGACTCGGGCATGCAGTACCGGCAGCGCAGGTTGCACCGGTCGGTGACGGAGACGCGCAGGTAGTCGATGGTGCGGCCGTAGGCGTCACGCATGGGGAGCCTCCCCGGGGTTTTCCACCGTCATGGCGTCCCCCACGGCGATGTCGCCGCCGCGGAGCACCCGGGCGAAGACCCCTTCCCGGGGCATGATGCAGTCACCCATGATCTGGTAGATGGCGCAGCCCGAGTGGCATTCCTTGCCGATCTGGGTCATTTCCAGCAGGACGTCGCCGCAGCGCAGCCTGGTGCCCACGGGCAGGCGTTTAAAGTTAAATTCCGTGACCAGCAGATTTTCCCCGAAGGACCCGTCGACCACCGGGGCGCCCTGGGCCCGGAAGGCCTCCACAGCGTCCCAGGAGAGCAGGCTCACCTGGCGGTGCCATTTGCCGGCGTGGGCGTCGCCTTCGATGCCGTAATCCTCAATGAACCGGCCCCGGCCGATGTTTTCCTTTTGTACCCCTTTTTTTCGCTGATGCACACCGCTTTGACGATTCCCATTTTTTCGCCCCCCTTAAGATTTGAATCCATTATAACGCAAAACAGGATTTTATTCTGACACTTGCCTTACACTTGTAGTCCAGGCTACTTGAGTAACCGGATGAAAACGTGCTAAGATGTCGCCAGATGGATTTAATCAACCTGCGAAGTTAAAAGAAGGAGGAGCATTTATGACTTTACCAAAGTTTGACTACGTCGTTGCGAACAGTCTGGAAGAGGCGTCGCAGCTGGCCGCTGAAAAAGCGGGACACGCCATGGTGATGGCCGGAGGTACCGACGTCATCGTGATGCTGCAGTCCCGGGGAATCCCCCAGATCGACACGGTGATCGACCTGAAGCCCATCCAAGGGATGGACCAGATCGCCTTTGAAGAAGGGAACGGGCTCCACGTGGGAGCGCTGGCCAAGCTCTTCGCCTTGCAGTCATCACCCGTCGTCCAGGAACACATCCCGGCCGTGGCGGACGCGGCCCATTACGTGGCATCCGCCCAGATCCGCCGCAAGGGGACCATGGCGGGGAACATCTGCAACGCCTCGCCCTCGGCGGATACGGCGCCGATCCTGGTGGCCATGAATGCCACGGTGAAGACGACCCAGCGGGATATCCCCATCGACGAATTCTTCAAGGGCGTCAAGCGCACCTGCCTCGCACCCGGGGAAATCGTCACGGAAATCGTCATTCCGGAGCTCAAGTCCGGCGAAGGCTCGGCCTATTTCAAGCACTCTGTGCGCAAGGCCATGGACCTGGCCATCATCGGCGTGGCCGCCTGGGTGAAGATGGACGGCAAGAAGGTGGCGGACTGCCGCATCGCCATGGGCGGTGTGGGCATCACCCCTCTGCGGGCCAAGGAAGCAGAAGCGCTTTTGACCGGCCAGGTCATTTCCGACGAGCTGCTGGAAAAGGTGGGAACGGCCGCGGCAGAAAGCTGTCATCCCATTTCCGACGTGCGGGCCTCGGCGGAATACCGGACGGACATGGTGCGGGTTTACACCAAGCGCGCCATTAAAAAAGCCATTGAAACGATGAAGGCATAAGCGAAAGGAGCGTTGTCAGACGATGAAACGTATCATCAATTTCAAACTCAACGGGGAAGACGTGGAAGAATTGGTCATGGACAACATGACGATGTTGGATTTCCTGCGTAAACAGATGCACTTGACCGGAACCAAGAAGGGCTGCGGCGAAGGGGAATGCGGCGCCTGCACCATCCTGCTGGACGGCGCGGCCATCGATTCCTGCCTCATGCTGGCAGCGGAAGCCGACGGTCATGAAGTCATCACCATCGAAGGCGTCCAGCAAAACGGCGTGCTGCATCCGGTGCAGCAGGAATTCATTGACAAGTGGGCGCTGCAGTGCGGGTTCTGTACCCCCGGCATGATCATGTCGGCCCTGTCCCTGCTCCACGAAAATCCCAATCCCACGGAACAGGAAATCCGTGACGGCATCGCCGGGAACCTGTGCCGGTGCACCGGTTATGCCAAGATCGTCGAAGCCATCGACGCGGCGGCGAAAATTTTGCAGAAGGAGGCATAGGCACCATGGCAATGAAATCAAAAGAATATTACGCGGAAATCGAGAGCGTGTATAAAAAGCCGGAGGATTACGAGCTGGCGGGCAAGGGCAACGCCTACGTCCGTATCGACGCGGAAGCCAAGGTGACCGGAAAGGCCATCTACACCGCCGACGTGGATCTGCCGGGGATGTATTACTGCAAGCTGGTCCACAGCCCCTACGCCCACGCCAACATTTTGAGCATCGACTTTACGGAAGCCCTGAAGGTTCCCGGGGTCAAGGGCGTGCTCACGGGGAAGGACTTCCCCGAAGGCCACAATCTGGGGAATCCCGAAGCCTTCAAGGAACTGGCTGACAAGGAACCCCTGTGCCGGAAGAAGGTCCGGATGATCGGCGATGAAGTGGCGGCGGTGTGTGCCACCACTGAAGAAGCGGCTGAAGAAGCGGCGGCATTGGTCAAGGTGGAATACGAAGTCCTGCCCCCGGTGCTGGATCCCTTTGACGCCATGGATCCCGACGCTCCGGCCATCCATTACCCCAACGCCGGGGACGGCACGGCCAGCAATCTGTCCATCTTCACCGTCATGTCAGCCGGTGATCCCGACAAGGCCTTTGCCGAAGCCTATTACACGGACAAGCACCATTACAAAACCCAGGAAATGGTCCACGCCGCCATCGAACCCCACGGTGCGGTGGCCAAGTACGAAAACGGCGAATGGACCGTGTGGTCCACCACCCAGGGCGCCTACGTCAGCCGTTACTGGATCGCCTGGGGCCTGGGGGTTCCCGAAAGCCAGGTCCGGCTGATCAAGCCCATGGTCGGCGGCGGCTTCGGCGGCAAGCTGGACGTCTTCGCCCACGAGCTGTGCCCCTGCAAATTTGCCCAACGCACCGGCCATCCGGTCAAGTGCATCCTGGACCGGGACGAAGTGTTCATGTGCACCCGTACCCGTCACCCCATTTCCTTTGAAATCGAAGCGGCGGTCTCCAAGGAAGGCAAGCTGCTGGCCAAGCGCTGCAAGCACATCCTGGACGGCGGCGCCTACGGCGGTTCCGGGATTGCGGCCAACACCCTGTCCCTGATCTGCGCGACCTTCCCCTATAAGGTGGAAAACCTGGACATGATCGCCAGACGTCCCTACACCAACCATCCGGCCTCCGGGGCCATGCGGGGCTACTCTGCCTGCCAGGTCCACTTCGCCCACGAAATCCACATGGACGAAATCGCCAACGACCTGGGCATCGATCCCCTGGAAATCCGCCGGCTCAACGAAATCACGCCTTACTACACCGGCCCCACCGGCCTGGAATTTACATCCTGTAAATTCGACGAATGCCTGGTGGCCTGTGCCGACGCCATCGACTGGGAGCACCGGGACAAATACCCTGTGGGCAGCGGTGAAGCCGTGGGTCTCTCGGGCTCGGGCTTCATGTCCGGCACCGGGTTCCCCGTGCTGGTCACCCCCCATTACTGCTCGTCCTCCACGGTGGTCCGTCTGAACCGCGAAGGCTACGCCGTGGTCTTCTCCGGTGCCAACGACATCGGCCAGGGCTGTGACACGGTCATGACCATGATTGTCGCCGAAGAACTGGGACTGCGCATGGACGAAGTCAAGCTGGTCCAGTCCGATACCACCACCACGCCCTGGGATGCCGGGTCCTTCGGTTCCCGGGTCACCTTCCTGGGGGGCAACGCCTGCCGCCGCGCCGTCGGGGATGCCAAGCTCAAGCTCCTCAAGCACTGGGCGGAAGAATGGGGCTGTAAGCCTCAGGACATCAAGATGAAGGACCACCGCGTCTTTATCGAAGGGGATGCGGAAAAGAACATCTCCTACAACGAAGCCTGCTACGGCTACGAAGAAAAGAATTTTGGCCGCTGCGTGGCCGGCGTCGGCTCCTTCGCCCACGAAGGGGACAAGGATGTGTACGTCAAAAACGTGGGGAATTACGCTACGGCCTATTCCTTCTCCGCTTCGGCCGCCAAGGTCAAGGTGGATATGGAAACGGGCCAGGTGGAACTGGAAGACTTCGTCTTCGGCCACGACTGCGGCCGTCCCCTGAACATCCGTGCCGTGGAAGGCCAGATCGAAGGCTCGGTGCTGCTGGGCTTCGGCTTCTCCTGCTTTGAAGAATGCGTCTACGACAAGGAAGGACACCACATGAATCCGAGCTTCCGGGATTACCGTTTCCCCACGGCCCTGGATATGCCCAAGATCAAGACCATCGTCTGCAGTGAATTCGATCCTGAAGGGCCCATGGGCGCCAAGGAAGCCGGCGAAGGCAGTACCGCCCCTGTCGGCTCCGCCATCGGCAACGCCGTCAACTACGCCACAGGCCTGACCCTGAGGGAACTGCCCATCACGCCGGAACGGCTGTGGCGCGCCCTCAAGGAACACGAAAAGACCGGCAAGACCTCCTTTGGCGCAGAAGATCTGGAAACGAAATTCGACAACATGCCGCCGCTGCCCAAGCGCTATTGATGGAAACGCGGAGACCATCCGCCGGGACGGACACGGCTGACAACAAGGAATGGGAGGTCAGTGCCGCCCAGATGCGCAGGACCCACGGTTTTTCCACCCCCGCCGACACCCACCGGCTCAACCGGCAGGCCCAGGAGGCGGAAGCCTTATCCCGGGAGATTTTGAAGCTCTCCCGGGATACCCTGCTCATCGATCTGCGCTTTATGGAAGCCGCATTCATCCGGTTCGTACTCAACCAGGCGACCGTCACCGCCGACATGGCGACTGACGGTCATTTCCTGTATTATAACGCCGTTTACATCTGCGAGCGGTACCGTCAGGGACGGGCTGTGGCGGCCCGGGATTATCTCCACGTGGTGCTCCACTGCCTGTTCCGCCATCTGTTCACCGGGAAGAATGTGGATAAGGACCTGTGGGATTTATCCTGCGACATCGCCGTGGAAAACACCATCTCCGGTCTGAACCTGCCGGCCCTGGACTGCGAGCGGGGGGCCAAACAGCGCTGGCTTCTGGACAAGCTTAAAGCGGACATGGACGCCGTCACCGCCGAGCGGGTTTACCATTGGTTTTTGGCCCAGGACATGCCTCCCGAGGAATACAGGCGGCTGCGGACGGATTTCTACGCCGACGACCACCGGCTCTGGCATGGGGCGGCGGAAACGTCCAGGGGAAACGGCCAGGGCCAGGGGCATGAACAGGCCGAGGCCGAAGGAGATTCGACGGATCTGATGAACGAGGCCGAAGGCCAGTCCGGGACGACGCCGCCGGAGGACGGGGAAGCCTTGGAATCGGTGGACGCCTCGGGCGGAGCGGACACCGGTGAAACCGGCGACGCCGGGGACGGCAGGAAGAAGCCCGGACAGGGCGGCGGGGAGGAAAAGGACGAACCGGGGCTGACGCCGGAAGCCACCCGCCAGATGTGGGAGGACATCGCCCGGCGGGTGGAGGTGGATCTGGAAACCTTCTCCAACACCTGGGGCAACGGCGCCGGCGGCATGCAGCAGGCCCTGGCGGCGGTCAACCGGGAAAGGTACGATTACGGCGTTTTTTTGAGGCGCTTCGCCGTCCTGGGAGAGAACATCGAGATCAACGACGACGAGTTCGACGCCATCTTCTACACCTACGGCCTGAGCCTTTACGAGAATATGCCCCTCATCGAGCCGCTGGAGTACAAGGAGGTCAAGCGGGTGCGGGACTTCGCCATCGTGCTGGATACCTCGGAATCGGTGGCGGGGAAGCTGGTCCAGCAGTTCGTCACCAAGACCTGGAACATCCTCAAGCAGACGGACAATTTCTTCTCCAGGGTCAACGTCCACATCATCCAGTGCGGCGCCCGGGTGGAGGAGGATGTGACCATCACCAGCCAGGAGGAATTTGACGCCTATATGAAACGGATGGTGCTGCGGGGCTTCGGCGGGACGGATTTCCGGCCGGCCTTCGCCCACGTCAATGAGCTCATCGCCCAGCACGCCTTCAGTGCCTTCCGGGGAATGATTTATTTTACCGACGGCTACGGGACCTTTCCCGCCATGCCCCCGGCCTACGACGCGGCCTTCGTGTTTGTGGACCAGGGCCGGGAAGTGCCGGAGGTGCCGGTGTGGGCCATGCGCCTGGTATTAACGGAAGAAGAGATTGCCAATGTGGGAAGCGAGCGAAAACATTTTTGAGATACAGGACGGCGTGCTGGTCCGTTACCACGGCGGCGACCCCTACGTGGAACTGCCCGCCGGGGTGACGGCCGTGGGGGAAGGGGCCTTCCGTGACTGCCGCTCCCTGCGGGAGGTCACCCTGCCCGACGGGGTGACGGAAATCCGTCAGGAGGCCTTCCAGTGGTGCGCCAATCTGAAGAAGATTGCCGGTGCCGCCGGGGTGACGGCCATCGGCCGGGACGCCTTTACGGGTACGGCCTTTTATAAATTTTATTCGGAGAACGAAACGGACTGGGACGGGGATTTCCTGTTCATCGGGCGGTGCCTGGTGGTGGCCCGGCGCAATATCCGCCGGGCCTTCATACCGGAAGGGACGGTGGCCATCGTGGCCGACGCCTTCCGGGAGCGGGTGCTCCTCAGTGAGCTCATTATCCCGGATTCGGTGGCGGTCATCGGCTGGCGGGCCTTTGAGGCCTGCACCGGGCTGACCCGGCTGCGGATTCCCGGTGGGGTGCACACCGTGGGGTGGCACGCCTTCAACGGCTGCTCCCGGCTGTGGGACATCGTTCTGGAGGAAGGGGTGCAGGTCGTCGAAAACGGCGCCTTCAGCGGATGCCGGAGCCTGCACCATATCACCTTCCCCTCCACGGTGGAAAAACTGAGCGGCTGGATGTTCTTCGGCTGCAGCAACCTGGAGACGGTGGATTTCAAGGGAAATCTTCAAGCTGTCAGCGACTGGAGTTTTTCCGGCTGCAGCAATCTGCGGCAGGTGGGGTTGCCGGACACGGTGACAGACATCGGCGTGGACGCCTTTTACGAGTGCATCAACCTGGATCTGAAACTGCCGAGCGGACTTACCCGCATCGCCCGCCGGGCCTTTGCCGGGGACCGCTATTTAAAGGAGGTCGTTTTGCCCTCCGGTCTGGAAGCCCTGGGGGAAGGGACCTTTACGGGGTGCTGGGGCATCGAGGCCCTGACCCTTCCCGGGCGGCTGGAATCCGTCCCCGACAGCGCCTTCATGGACTGCAAGCAGATGAAGACCCTGATCCTGGAGCCGGGGCTCACGGCCATTGAAGACAACGCCTTTACGGGCTGTCAGTCCCTGGAAGAGCTGAACGTTCCCGAGGGGGTGACAGCCATCGGCGCCCAGGCCTTCAAGGGCTGCCGAAGACTGAAGAAGCTGCGCCTGCCGGACACGGTGACACAGCTGGGAGAACAAGCCTTCGCCCGGTGCCTGGCTCTGACGGAGGTCAGCCTGCCGGAACACATCGCCGACATCGGCCGGGGACTGTTTGAAGGATCCAATGCATTGGTGGGGGATGACGGCTTCATCCTCATTGACGGCATCTGCTACGGCTATCAGGGCGGCAGCACAGAGCTGCGCCTGCCAGAGAGAACCCAGGCAGTAGCCAGCGGTGCCTTCCGGCAGCGGCCGGACACCCGGAGCATCACACTGCCGGACAGCGTCCGGTGGGTGGGCCGCCAGGCCTTTGCGCAGTGCCCGGCCCTGGGCCAGGTGGTCTTGTCCCCGGCGGTAACGACCCTGGGAGATGACCCCTTTGCCGGGTGTGATGCCCTCCTGTGGGCGTCGGCGCCGGGCATGGGTCCGGAGCAGTGGGCTTCAGAAAAGGACCGGCTCTGGGGCGCCTTGGGCTTTTGCGGCCACGAGGCGGATTTTCCGCTGGAGACGGCCGCAGCCTGGGCCGCCTGGATCTGGGACCGGGATGAAGCCGTCCTGACGGCGGCCATCGACTGCCACCTGGGCGGGGCGGTGACTTATTTCACCCGCCACGGACTCATTGAAAGCGGAGTCTTTGCCCGGGTGCTGGAACGCGCCCAGCAGTGCCGGGCCATGGAAATCGTGGCGCTGCTGTTGGATTACCGGGGACGGAATCTGACGGATACGGACGCCTTCAGCCAATACGCGCTGGATGAATGGGATTAAGGAGCACAATGAACATAGCAGAAGCAAAACAACAAATCATGAACGCGATGACGGCGTATTTCACCAAGGATGAATTCGGCGGCTACCGCATCCCGGTGGAAAAGCAGCGGCCGATCTTCATGATCGGACCGCCGGGAGTGGGAAAGACCGCCATCATGGAACAGGTGGCGTCGGAAATGGGGGTGGGGCTGGTGTCCTACTCCATGACCCACCACACCCGCCAGAGCGCCCTGGGGCTGCCCTACATCACCCGCAAGATTTACGGCGGACGGGAGTACCAGGTGTCGGAGTATACCATGAGCGAGATCATCGGCTCGGTGTACGACCTCATGGAGGACACCGGCGTGGAGGAAGGCATTCTTTTCCTGGATGAGATCAACTGCGTGTCGGAAACCCTGGCCCCCTGCATGCTGCAGTTTTTGCAGTACAAGATCTTCGGCCAGCACCGCATCCCGGCGGGGTGGATCGTCGTGACCGCCGGCAACCCGCCGGAGTACAACAAGTCGGTGCGGGATTTCGACATCGTGACCTGGGACCGGCTCAAGCGCATCGACGTGGAACCGGACTACGAGGTCTGGAAGACCTACGCCTGGCAGAAGGGGGTCCACCCGGCGGTGACCACCTACCTGGCGGCGCGGACCAAGGATTTTTACAAGGTGGAGAGCACCGTGGACGGCAAGACCTTCGTCACCGCCCGGGGCTGGGACGATTTGTCCGAGATGATGGCTTTGTACGAGGAAAACCATCTGACCGTGGACGGCAAGCTCATCGGCCAGTACCTTCAGGACCCGCGGATCGCCAAGGATTTCGCCATTTATTACGATCTCTTCAACAAATACCGCAGCGATTATCAGGTAGAGGCCATCCTGGCCGGCACCGCCGGCGAGGCCATCGTCTACCGGGCCCAGCGGGCGGCCCTGGACGAACGGCTGTCCCTGCTGGGGCTGCTCTTCGACGCCATCATCGCCAAACTGCGCGGCGTCTGTCAGACCGAGGACGTGCTGGACCAGTGCATCACCGCTTTGTACAAGGAGCTGGAAAAGGGCAAACGGGCCTCCACCCTGTCCCTGGCAGACCAGCATGTCCTTAAGCGGGTGATAGGCGCTTTGGAAGAAGACCGGGCCGAGGTCATCCAGAGCCGGGCGTCGGAGGGGGCCGCGGCCTTCGCCATCGCCCGGAGGCGCTTTGAAGAAAGGGTGACGGGCCTGAAGGAAGCCGCCGGCCAGGCCGGGGAAGCCCTGGACCACGTCTTCGCCTTCTGTGAGGAGGCCTTTGACGAGGGAGACGAGATCCTCATCTTCGTGACGGAGCTGACGGCCAATTACGACAGCGCGCGGTTCATCGGCCACTACGGCTGTGACTGCTATTATCTGCACAACAAGGCCCTCCAGTTCCAGGAAAGGGATCAGGATCTGACCCGGCGGGTGGAAGCGCTGGACTGGAAGGTGTGAAAAGCTAAAAGGTTTGGGTTTGAAAAAAATTTATACAGGAGGACAGGGATGAAGGAAGATAGGAAAGTACAGGGCCCGGATGAGGTCCAGGTTCAGGCAGAGGAATACCTGCCGCTGGTTGAAGAAGAGCGCAGGGCTTTCATCAAGAAGGAGCTGGGACGGCTGGAGGCCGTCATCGGACTGGATTACTGGGACGGCGAAACGGGGGAAACCCATCACTTCCACCAGACCATTGAGGAGGGCAAGGAGATGGACACCATCGTCGACGCCTACGAGCTCACCGTGGCGGAGCTGGCCATGCTTCCCCGGCTTACCAAGCGGGTGGAGCGCATCGGCACGGTGAGCTACCTGGCAGTGTATCCCATGTTCCCCGAGGATAAGGAGCGGGTGGCCCTTCTGGCCGCCGTGGAGGGCAAGCTGACCCGGGGGGAAGCCTGCACCCCGGAAGAAGCCCGCGCCATGACCGAGGGCCACCAGGCCTATCTGGACTGGAAGACGGCCGATCCGGTGACCATTATCATGTGAGGCGCGGTGCCGCGCGCCGCCAGAATTTGCTCCCGGCCACCGGGCCGGCAGCACCAAGGAGGTTTTTTCCATGAAACGCATATTCAACAAGTTCAATCTGACGTTCAACCTGTGGGTATCCCTGATCATCAACGCCGCGCTGTGCGTGGCCCTGCCCCTTCTGGCCATGCACACCATCACCCCGGGCATCTTCTTTAAGGGATTCATCATCGCCTACCCGGTGAGCACCCTGCTGGTGCTCTTTATCCCGGTGGTGCCCCTGGGCCACAAGGTGGCCAGTGCCTTCGGCCTGACCCCCAACAGCATTCCCTTCACCCTGGTTTCCACCGTGGTGCTGGCCGTTTTGCTGGGGACCCCCATGAGCCTGCTCATGACGGCGGTGAATGCCGGCGTGGGACCGTTCTTCGTGGCGGCCTGGCTGTCCTGCTTCCCCTTCGCCCTGCTGACGGTTTACGTGTCGGCTCTCATCGGCATCTGGACGGGGCTGCCCCTGACGCTGAAGGTGGCAGGGCCGCCTCCGGCAGACAACATTGTGGATGAAAGTGAGAACCGGAAATCATGAGGATCATCGAAACCCAGGAACAAAACAACACGCTGATGGCTGCACTGAAAATCGAGTCTCAGGAATTTGACAAAGCCCTGCGGGATGCCTACATGGACCACACCGACGAGTACCTGGTGCCGGGCTACGCCCCGGGTCTGGCTCCCCGGGAGGAAATCGAAAAGCTCTACGGGGAGGAAGCCCTCTGGAACGAGGCCCTGGATCTGTGCATCCCTGTCTTTTACCGCAACTTCCTGCAATCGGAAAAGATCCGGACCTTGGGCAGGCCCGAGGTCACGGAAATCGCCCGGACGGTGGACGGCGGCTTCATGTTCAGCGTACAGGCCGAACGTTACCCCAAGGTGGAACTGGGGGACTACAAGGGCCTGGCTGTGACAGCTGATAAGAAGGACGACGAGGCCTTCCGCATGGCGGTGCTCAAGGCCGCCTGTGACAACATGACCGGTGAGGTGTCCGACGCCATGGTGGAAGCCAAGCTGGACGCCCTGGCAGCCCGGGAAAAGCTTACCGTGGGCCAGGATTCGGTGTACCATCTGCTGGGGGATACCGCCGCGGTGCTGAGCAAGGCCTACAAGGCGACGGGGGTCACCCGGCCCATGGCCCAGGTCCAGAGCGAAGCCATGGACATCATGCTGGAGACCGTGTCGGGGAACAACGCCGACCCTTCCCAGGATTTCCTGGCGGGACAGATCGCCCACCTGGTGGCCCAGTACCGGCCCCTGCCGGCGGATTTCGGCGATGTGATGGACCGGCTCTTTGCGGAGCGGGCCCAGGAAAAGGCCGGTATGACGCCGGAGGAAGCCGCCTCCGAGGCCTTTGATGCCTACCTGGGCTCCATCAACATGAATGAAAGCGCCTGGCGCCGGGAACGGCGGGAAGAGGCGGCGGAATCGGCGCGGTGCGACCTGCTGCTGGACGCCGTGGCCGACCGGGAAGGTCTGGCCTTGACCGACGACGAAATCACGGGTATGATACTAAAGATAGCCGACGCCTCCGGTGTCACTCCGGAGGAGGTCCGGGATGCCATTGACCTGGAAGCCCTCAAGGGACAGATGCTCAGGGACAAGGCCTGTGATCTGCTGTTAGACGCAGCGGTGGTGGTCTAGGCCATGGCTGCCAGAAAGATCGGCCCGGACCAGCTGGAGCACGGGGATCTGGGCAGGCTGCTGGTGAGCTTCTGCGTGCCGGCCATGGCGGGGACCCTGATCACCTCGGCTTACAACATCGTGGACCAGCTTTTCATCGGCAACGTGGTGGGGGTCATCGGCAATGCCGCCATCAACGTGATCTACCCCGCAGTGACCTTGATTACGTCTCTGTCCCTGATGTGCGGCGTGGGGGCCTCGGCTTCCATGAACCTGGCCCTGGGCGCCGGCCGCATCGACGAAGCCCGGAAAAGCGTCAGCACCGGCTTCATGCTCATGATCTTCTGCGGCGCCGTCATGACCGCCGCCGTCCTGGGCTGGACCGACCAGCTGCTCTATCTCTTCGGCTGCACGGGGCAGATCCTGCCCTACGCGGCGCCCTACGCCCGCATCACGGCCCTGACCTTTGTGGCGGCCATGATCGGCGCCGCAGGGCCCTTCCTGATCCGTGCGGACGGCAGTGCCAATTACGCCCTGCTGTGCACCGTGGTGGGAGCCGTGATGGACGTCATTCTGGACTGGATTTTCGTCATCCCCCTGGGCTGGGGCATCGAAGGGGCCGCTTGGGCGACGGATATCTCCCAGTTAATCAGCGCCGCCATGGTGGTGGCCTATCTGCTGCGCTACAGGACCTTTAAGCTTAAACGGAAGGATTTTGCGCCGGATCTGCGCATGAGCGGCCAGATCGCGGCCTACGGCGCAGGGCCCATGTTCAACTTCCTGACCCAGGCCCTGGTACAGATCTTCCTCAACGGCGCCCTGCGGACCTACGGCGCGGCCAGCGTCTACGGCAGCGAGGTCACCCTGGCGGTGGCCGGCGTGGCCAATAAGGTCAACACCATCGCCGTGGCGGTGGTGACCGGGCTGACCAACGGCATGCAGCCCATCGTCAGCTACAATTTCGGCAAGAAGAATTACAAGCGGGTGATGCAGACCGGCCGCGTGGTCATCGGGACCATCCTGGCCGTGTCCTTCTGCATCTTTTTGTGCTACCAGCTTATCCCCGGGCCCATCACCGCCCTGTTCGGCACCGGTTCGGCGCTGTATTTTGAATTTGCGGGCCGGTTCTTCCGGGTGTTCCTGATGATGATCGGCATCGATGGGCTTCAGAGCTCGGTGGGGGGCTTTTTCTCCGCCCAGGGCAAGCCGGGACGGAGCATCCTGATCTCCCTGACGCGGCAGGTTCTGTTCCTGCCGCCGCTGCTGGTCATCCTGTCCCAATATTTCGGCCTGGACGGCGTGCTGTGGGCGGGGCCCATCGCCGATACCGCCATGGCCTGCATCGCCGTCTTCCTGCTTTTTAAGGAGTACGGACATCTGAAAGGATTGGAACTGTCATGATTTTCTACGGAAGGAGGCCTGAAATGCCAGAGGACGGAAAGAAACCGGAAGAAAAGAATCTGCCCTACAACCTCATGGACCTGCCCCACTCCAAGCTGGGACTGGAGGATCTGGGCGAGGTCATCCGCGTGCCCAAGAACACGGCGCTGAACACCGAGGGCCAGATCCCCGACTGCTGTTACATCGTCAAGAGCGGCCGGGTGATCTGCTACGAGTTCACTTATACCGGTGAGATGCGGGTGTACAATTTCCTGGAGCCGGGGATCACCTTCATGGAAGAGTTCATGCTCCTGGACAAGCCCTGCCCGGTGCTGTTCAAGACCGTGGTGCCCACGGAGCTGGTGCGCATCGGCAAGTGTGACCTCAAGCGGGCCTTCAAGCACGACATCGACATCGTGATGGACGTGTGCGAATCCCTGGCCACCAAGTTCGTGTCCTCCATGGAGCAGATCCGCTACGGCAACCAGCGCAACGCCACCTGGAAGCTCTGCAAGCTGCTGCTCATCTTCGCCGAGCACTACGGCGTGCCCTACGACGGCAAGGTGCTCATCGATGAAAAGCTGAGCCAGCAGATGCTGGCGGACCTGCTGGGAATGAACCGGGTGACGGTGACCCGGAAATTGAAGGAGCTGAAGGATCTGGCCCTGGTGGAGCAGATCAACGGCTACTACTGCGTGCGCAGCCTGGAGCAGCTGAAGGCCCACATGGACGCCAGCGGGTATCAGTGGAATTAATCCGGATAAAAAAGAGACCTTGTTTCCCTTAAATAGGAGACAAGGTCTTTTTATGCTATACTTTCATGCGGTAGTCGATGTCGATGAAGTCCGTGTCGGTCATATCGTCGATTTCCGAGCCGATTTCCGGTGGCTCGTACTTGGTGGAGAGGATCTGCCGCGGGGTTTCCAGCTCTTCCTTTGTGAAGGGGAATTCGTCGCCGGGTTCCCGCAGGTAGGTGAGCAGGTCCCACAGGCCCTCCCCGGTGTAGGAGCTGATGGGGAAGATGGGATTGGACCCCGTCAGCCGCAGCCATTCGATGGCCTGTTCCGTGTGGGCGTAGGGGGAGTCAATCTGGGTGACGATGCCGATGACCGGCCGGGTGCAGACACCGTCGATGCACGGCGGGTACAGGGAGTAAGGCTCCGTGGCGGAAATGAGCAGGGCCACCACGTCGGACTCGTAGGAGTACAGGGCCAGGGCCCGGGCCAGGCTGGAATTTTCCGCGTATTCTCCCGGGGTGTCAATGATGATGTCAAAATAATTGATGGCCTGGGTCTTTTCGTATTGGATCTTTTTACCCTTGAGGGCTTGCTTCAGGGTGGTTTTGCCGCATTCGCTGCGGCCCATTAGGACCATTTTCTTCATGTTAATACCGTTCCTTATTAAAAATCGATTGACCGAATCGTGAAAAAAGACGCCATGAAAGCGTCTGACCGGATAACATCTGTTGTATATTTCCTAAATAAATAAAAGACACTCGCAAAAATGCCAGTGTCGTAAGATCGGAATGAATGATGGGATTATGCCGGTATCAGGTTTTTGTAATGTCGCAAATCGTGAACCCCAAGGTCAGCTTCAGGTAATTGAGGATCGCTTTAACCGCTGAGTTCACATCGGAGATGCGCCCTGTGAAGATGAGGGTGCCGCTGAACCGGTCGATAAAGCCGATGTCCACATGGGCGGTCTTGATGGCCATATCCCCCGCGATAACGGCGATTTCCGGCGGCGTCATGCTTAAGATGCCAATGGCTGCCTGGGAATAATCCACGGCCGGGTTGAGGCCCAGCTTCTGGTAGACGACGGCGTCGGGGCCGGCGATGACATGGGCCAGGGTGACTTGTTTCCCCGGTACCGTTTCCTGGATGATCCGGAGTTTTCCTTCGTTCGATCTGAGTATATTGTCCATATCCATAACTTGCTTCCTCGATTCCTGCATAATCATGCTATGTAAATCATGATATCACGGCTTACGGCCAATTGGAATGGAAATATTCGCAAAGGAATCGCAAAAAATGGCTGTAAATTTACCGTGGACATGCGTAACAAATGCTTTGTCAGTGGCTGCGCAAATAAGCGGCGATGCGGTCCTCGGCGTTCTGGCGCAGGTCGTAGTAGTACAGCTGGTAATCGGCGGTGTGGAGGATGCCCCGGGGAAAGTGCTTTTCGTCGCCGACGATGCGGAAATCGTCGGGGTTGGCGGTGGAGCAGACCACGACGCCCCGTTCCAGGTTGACAGTGGCGTCAGCAAAGTGACGCACATCCCGGCGGGACACCAGGTTGCCGGCGCTGTCCCGGACGATCAGGTGGGAGCCCAGGCTTTCGTAAGGGCTGGCCGGTTCCGGTCCCCGGGTCCAGGTGATGGGGTTGATGCAGATGGAGTCGTTGGGCAGGGTGATGTTGTGCGCCGTCACCCCCGGTGATTCGGTGTTGTAGGAGATGATGACCCCTGTGTCGTCCCGGCCTTTGGCAAACTTCAGGTGCGGGTTTTCCGCCAGGTAAAAGGGGGTGATCCCGTAGCCGATGATGTAGGCCGCCACCAGCTTGCGGTTGTATTCCGGCTTCTTTTTGAAGATGGAGCCCAAAATGATGGACAGCATGATGGAGCCCTGGGAGTGGCCCGCCAGGATGAAGGGCCGGCCGCCGTTGAGGTGCTCCATGTAATACTTGAAGGCCTGCTGGGTGCTGGCCACCGGGCCTTCCATCAAGGAGATGGAGGCTTCCGGATCCGTGCTCACCAGGCAGTCCACGTTGGCCTGACGGTACATGGGGGCAAAGAAATTGCCCACGGTGATGAAGGCAGAACCCTTGTTTTCAATGTGTTCCAGCATGCGTGTCCGCACGCCCTGGTCGTCCATCCCGCAAAGGGGAGTGGTGAGACCGCCGTCGTAATAAGCGGTGGGGCATAAATAAAAGACGTCCACCGGATAGCGAATTGTTTCTGGTTTGATAAGCCATTGTTGATCCTGACTGTAATCAGGAAGTGAGTTGTTTGTCATTTGTTACCCCTCTATATAAGCAATGTTTCTTCTCTTTGAAACAGTATAGTCATTTTAGCTTAAAAATGACCGGAAATGGTGCGACAAATTATAAATTTGGGGTAAAGAGGGGTAAAATTTTGCTATTTTAATGGGGGAGCGGAAATGATGGAAACATGTTATAATAGGACGAAGTCAATCGGCATTTTTACAGGGGTCACGAAACATTATTGGCCTGTCTGACGGATGGATAATATTTGGAGGTGGGCATGAAAAAGGGCGATATCCTGGAAATGAAAATTGAAGGAGTGGTGTATCCCGGAAAGGCCTATGGGCTGGTGGGGAGCGGTGAGAATGTGAAGAAGTGCTGGCTGAAGAGCGGGCTGGCTGGGCAGCGGGTGCAGGTGCGCATCACGAAGAAGCGCAGCAAAAAGATCGAGGGGCAGGTTCTGGCGGTTCTGGAGGGGGCTCCTGGGGAAATCGCCCCGGAATGTCCGGTCTTCGGGCGCTGTGGCGGCTGTTCTTACCAGAATCTGCCCTATGAGGACCAGCTGGCCATGAAGGCCGGGTGGGTAAAGGAGCTGCTGGACGAGGCCGGGGTGACGGGCTACGAATGGCGGCCCATCCTGCCCAGCCCGGAGGTCTTTGGCTACCGCAACAAGATGGAATTCTCCTTTGGCGACGATACTCCGGGAGGCCCCCTGCGGCTGGGGCTCCACCAAAAGGGACGGTTTTACAATATCGTGGGAACAGAGGATTGCCGGCTGGTCCACCGGGATTTCGGCCTGTTGGTGGAGGCCATCACCGCGTACTTTGCCGAACGGGGGACGCCCTATTTCCACAAGCGCAGCCACGAGGGGTATCTGCGCCATGTGGTCATCCGCCGGGCATCTGCCACCGGAGAGATCCTGGTGAACCTGGTGACCACGAGCCAGGGCGAGCTGGACCGGGAAGCCTTTGTTGCCCATTTGTCGGCGCTTCCTCTGGAAGGGACCCTTGCGGGCATCCTCCACTCGGTATATGACGGGGTGGCGGACGTGGTCCAGGCGGACCGGATTACCGTGCTTTACGGCGAAGGCTTCATCCACGACCGGGTGCTGGGCCTGGAATTCGCCATCTCCCCCTTCTCCTTCTTTCAGACCAATACCCGGGGGGCGGAGGTGCTGTACCGGACGGTGCGCCAGGGGGTGCAGGAGGTCTGGCAGCAGCGCCATCCTGCGCCGGAGGGCCAGCGCTGGTCCTGTGAGGCGGCGGCCCGGGATCAGGCAGAAGCGGGCTTCGCGGCCCAGCCGGTGATTTTTGATTTGTACTGCGGAACGGGGACCATCGCCCAGGTCATGGCACCCATGGCCAAAAAGGTGGTGGGGGTCGAGCTGGTGGAAGAAGCCGTGGAAGCGGCCAAATCCAACGCCGCTGCCAACGGCCTGGACAACTGCACCTTTATCGCCGGGGACGTGATGGAAAAGGTGGCAGAGCTCACTGACCGGCCGGAGGTCATCATCCTGGACCCGCCCCGGGAGGGCATCCACCCCAAGGCCATCTGGGGGATCCTGGACTTCCACCCGGAAATCTTTGCCTATGTGTCCTGCAAGGCGTCTTCCCTGGCCCGGGATCTGCCCTTTTTCGTCCAGGCTGGCTATAAGGTGGAAAGCGTGCGGTGTGTGGATATGTTTCCGCATACGCAGCATGTTGAGACGGTAGTATTGATGTCAAGAGTCGAAGGAAAATAGCCGCGAAAGCCCAGTAATACTGCGGTTTTCGGGCAATCGGGTAAATTAGGCGTCGGGCAGTACGAACGCTTCTCGGTAACTTATCCGAGGGCAAATCAGCTCAAAAAGTGTGAGAGTTGAGTTGCCACGATAGATGTCACATAGTTGAGTTGCCGAGTTAGATGTCGGGGAGTTGTGGCTGTGAGATAGATGTCAAGACCGGTAAGGCTTGATTTATTCGCGAAATATACCGTTCCTATTATAGAACGGTATAAGGAGGAACCTCGAATATGAAGTATGTTGTAGTTGGGATATGTATTGTTGCAGTGGCAATCATTATTGCTTTGCTGATTTATAGGAAAAAGAAAACAAATATTCCCGAAGGTGAGAATAACTCTGATTCGGGTAATGGTGAGATGATAGCAAAGCAAAACAGTGAATTATCTCAGCCAGATCAAAAGCTCGATGAACTTGTCATTCAGATGGAAATGCTCCCGGCAGAAGCAATATCTGATGAGAGTAAGCTGGTGGAGATAACTGATAGTAAAGTTCTGGCGCGTGTGAACAATCTTGTCCCCGGATTGGCACAGGCTGGTATAGCAGGTTCAAATGCAGTCCAAGCTGCAAAAGCAGGAAATGAGGTTTTGTATCGCGCTATAATCCCAGCAGGTGCTAAACTTACCAATTCTCAGGCTATGGAAGGAGCGGTTCGCGGATTCTATCGCGGTGCTGATGGAATTCAGGGTCATGCAAATCTTGTGGCAGTTCAAGCTCAGAAAGGAACGGCTGTAGTAGCAAATACTGCTGCGGCAGCTATGGGAGTTGCATCTATGGTCGTCGGGCAGTATTACATGACGCAAATAAACGCAGAGCTTGGGGAAATCAGTGACGGGATTTCAAAGATATCAGATTTTCAAGATAATGAGTTTCGAAGTCGTGTGTTTTCGCTTGTTGCTCACGTCAAAAAGATAGCGGACTTTCAGATAGAGATCATTGAGAATGATGAACTGCGACTGTCAAAGATTGCACAGCTCGATATCTTACAGCATCGTTGCCTCCATGTCAACTCTTTAACATGTTATTATTGTTCTTTTTTATGTACATATAAATTATTGAATTATCCCCGAAAATGTGAGATTATGTGATTATGAAATTATTGCAGTCGGGGGGAATTTTTCAGACTTAAAATACATTTTCATGAAGGATGATCAGGATGGATTCCGAACAGCATTCTTACAGGATCGGACTAATAATTGCTGATATAGAGGATAATTTTTCAAACGCCCTTGCAAAGGGCGCTATGAAGGCTGCTGCCGAGTCAGGTGACAGCCTTTTTATTTATCCCGTGAAATACCTTGATATAGGCGGTCCGGGTCTCCTCGATCCAAAGCAGCAGTATGAATATCAGTATAATATGCTGTTCGCCTACGCAAAATCACATCAGCTTGATTTCATACTTATGGGACTCAGTTCCATAGGTTTCCGGTCTACACGTGAAAAATGTCTTTCTGTCCTTGACGAATTCAAAGATATCCCCACCCTTCTCCTTTGTTCAAAGGGCGAAGCATGTTCATCTGCAATGTATGACAATGTGACAGGATTAAGACAGGGTATCGAATACCTTTTTAACGAGCGGGGCTGTAAACATCCATGTATGCTTTCCGGACTGTTTACAAATGAAGATGCTGTTGAAAGAGAATCTGTCTTCCGCGATATAATGATATCACACGGTATGGAACCAAGTGAAAAAAATATCCTGCATATCAGAGACAGTAAGCTTTGTGATGATGTCGTCGAAGAACTTTTATCATTGAATCCGGATGTTGACGCCATTGTATGTTTCAATGACGAAACTGCAAAAGGTGTTTACCAGGTTCTTGAAAAACATGGTCTTCGCCCAGGCAGGGATATTGCGGTACTCGGATTTGATGATATCTCGGAATCCTCAGAGATGGACCCGCCTCTTGCCACTATACGGGCGGATGCAGCTGCATTATGTGAGAAAGCGTTCCATTCTGTACATGAAATGCTGTCATCCGGAAATATGTCACCGCGCAATATAGTTGTCAATACAGAATTTATACTTCGGGAATCCGCAAGCGGTCTGATAAACAGACCTCTGTCGATTAAAGAATATCAGCATCAGATTCAGAGATACAAACATCTGCTTAATGATTTTCATGCAATGGACAAACGTATGAATGTGGTAAGCCGCGACATGCTGATGTTCGGAAGCAGTGATAACGAAAACTATACCCGTTTTATCGAAGCGTTAAAAATGCCGGAGATAGGTGACTGCTATCTTTATGTCTTTGAAAGACCTGTCCTTTATCTCAAAGATGAACCATGGAAAACGCCTGATGATATTTATCTCCGCGCCTGCAAGATAGACCAGAAAGTCTTTGCCCCGCCTGAATCCGGTCAGAAGCTTACTGTTGATGAGATTTACGGCAATCCGTATTTTAAGGCTGAAGGAAAAGTTTTCATTTTTATTGATATATACTCAAGAAGCATGCAGTACGGCGTTCTGATGTGTGAAATACCCTATATATATTTCCGGTATATAGAACAGCTTTGTTTCCAGATAAGTATAGCATTAAAGATCATGAATCTTTTTGAAAGCAGCGAAGTCCTTCTTGCAGAAAAAGAAGAGATACTGAAACGCCTCGAAAAAGAGAATCTTATGCTTGGCAACATTTCAAATACTGATGAGCTTACAGAAATACTTAACCGGCGCGGCTTTGTCACAGAAGCTTTTAAGCTGCTCACAGAAGATGAGAATATGGGCAAAGGTGCAGCTCTTTTTTACGCAGACCTTAATTATCTGAAGCTGATCAACGACCGTTATGGCCATTCAGAGGGAGATTTTGCAATAAAAGCCTGTGCTGACGTAATATCAAAAACATTCAGCCGTAATTCGATCGTGGCACGCATAGGCGGCGATGAATTTGCTGTATTGACTCTGCTGCCGTCAGGCATGACAGGAAATTCATTTATCAATGCCGTGAAAGACAATCTTTCACTTGATAATCTCGGCTTCGACAAGCCGTATATAATAAGGCTTTCGATCGGTGTACATACATTCCGGATCTCTGATTCCGTGCAGCTTAAACAGATCATGGAAAAAGCCGATGAAGCTCTCTATCAGGATAAACTGCACAAACCGGCATTCGATAAATAGCCTTTTAATTAAGCCGTCAAACTTTAAACTTTTTCATTGTCTCATTCATTTCATCTGCCAGAGCCTTCAAATTCCTGAAGTCTGAACTCATCTTTTTACCATCGTTTGATGATTCTATAGTGCTGTTATTTATTTCCTGCATCTGTCCATTGATTTTATCTATAATCTCTCTGACATTATTTATATTATTTGAAATTGCTGACATGCTTGCACTCATTTCTTCACTTGCTGCACTTAAATCATCTGCTGATTCTGTAAATTTACCCGAATCTTCTTTATACTGCTTGCCAAATACCACCATGTTATCATAATCCGGTAACACCTTATTATTACAAAACTCTAACAGCTTGCCTGAATTTCTTGAAAGCTCTTCAACTACACCTGATATATGCTCTGCAATATTCTGAATGCTGTCAGCTGCAACCTTTGAGCTTGCAGATAACTCTTTTATCTCTCCGGCTACTACTGCAAACCCCTTTCCTGCCTGCCCTGCACGGGCTGCCTCTATGCTCGCATTCAAGCTCAGCAGGTTCGTCTGTGCTGCTATTCCGCTTATCTGAGCTGTAAACTCTTTGATTTTTTCAACTTCTTCAGCTGATTCAATTGCTCGCCGCAATTCACCTGATGTCTTATTGTAAATCTCTTTAGCCTGACTGCTTGACTCATTTATACTCTTAATCATTCCTGATGCTCTCTCACTAATATCCTGTGCCAGTGTACTCTCATCAGTTGCTTTAACTGCCAGATCCTCTATTGCTTTACTCATATCTCTTGTTGTATTATCAATCTCATCTGTTTGTTCAGCTGCTTTTCTAAAGTCACCTGTTGCCTTATCCACAACATCATTCATTAAGTCAAGCGTACTGCTCAGCTTTGTCATGCCTGAACTATATCCATCTACTTTACTTGAAATTTCTGTTGACGTATCTTTTGCTGATAAAATGACTCCTCTGATCTCTTTTTTAACTTTATCTGCTGCATTATTAATCTGATCTGTTTCATCCTTGAATTCATCCGGTATCTTTTCTGACTCTGCATTGTTTATCTCTCTATCGCTGAAGTCTCCCTCCGCAAATACTTTCAGCTTGTTTATAGGTTTAAGCTGAGATTTTATTGACAATGTTACTATGATTCCTAACAGCATGATCCCAGCAATAAAGATTATCATTGCTATCACTGCCAAACTTATTACTCTCTTCATCATAGCTGAATCCGGATATGCTACTCCAACATACCATCCTGTTGAAACTACATTTTCAGTGGCTATGAATACTTTCTTGCCTGTATAGTCTTTAACTTTCTCTATCTTTCCATCTGTATAAACCTTGCTTATAGTGTCATCAACTGCTGTGGACCCTGCATCTGTAGGTTTAAATGCATCATTCTTATGTGCTATATAGTTATTATCTATGTCAACCAAATAAGCATATGTACCATCGGGCTCCTGCAGATCGGATATAACATCAGATATTGCCTGGATCTTGACATCCTCAGCTAAGACAAACTCCAGTTCTCCATCCTTATTATATACAGGTGTTGCAATTGTTGTTGTCATGCCGCTCCCCATACTATCATTATATGGATCTGTTACTATAAGCTTTCCCTGCTCAACTGCCTGTTTATACCAGTCTCTGGTTGTACAGTCATAATCGCCTAAATCTTCATCATCTGTCCCTGCTGTATATAATGTCTTGTCCGGATATCCTACATAAATATCAATGACACTATCATCTTTCTGGGCTTCATAGCCCTTTAATATACTACGTATATTATCTTTCGTAATCACTCCGTCAGATGCTACAAGTGTATTTTTTATGCCATTTACAAATGCCATCTGATTCAGCATGAAAGAGTTTACTTCATATGCTCCGGCATTTGCCTCCTGTTTTATCTTATTTTTTGTTTCTTCCAGAAGTCTGAGATTGGCTATTGATGTTATTACTGTTACCATAATAAGTATCAGCACCGTTGTTGTTAAGTCTTGAAGAAGAATGTACCCAGCTTCTCGGTCAGGCTAATTTGACTTTGGCTGGTTACGCAAAGAAAAATGATCTGGATTATACTGCGTATGAGAAGGAGTTAAAGGAGGCGCAAAACTGGTATATGTATCAAAATGCACTCCTTGATGTACTCCATAAGATTTCAGACCTCAGATACACACTTCACAAAGGAGCTGTATCGAGAGAACAGTGCATAGCGCTTTTGCCGACATATACAAAGCAGGTGGAAGATACTCAAGCATTATTGACAGGGTGGCATCAGACATCTGTAAATCGCTTAGGCATTGATACAGACGAGATCAGGCGTAAAAGAGCTGGATTCGATGGCGTCATTCATTTTATTCCCGGATTATTTAATGACGACCTTAATTTTAGGGCGATTGACGAAAAAACAGTAGATATGATAACGGTTCAAGCATCAGTCAAATCCATTGAACATCCGCAGGATACCTCTGACTTGTATGCCGAGGATGTGCAACTGATTTCTAAAGACGGGAAAATCTATTATTTACCAATGGATAAGGCAGAATGAATGTGAAAGAATAAGGCTCCTCACTACTGATTATGTTCAGTGGCGAGGAGCCTCTTTATGCTTCTATATCGATTGTGATGCCGGACTTGAATTCCACAGTGAAGTGGTCTTGAAAAACGGTGATTTGCTGGATGAGCTTCCGGACGAGTGCCTCATCAAATTCTGTGATATCAGTTTCCTGACCGGCGATGAAGTCCTTCAGTTCCTTGATCCGGTTCATGACTTCTTCCCGGCGGTGGCTGTCGAGCTCGGATTGTTCCTTCTGATCGCGGAGCCGGAAAATCTCATCGGCGATGGCATCGTAATCCTGTTTGTTGTTTGCCTTCTTGATGAGCTCTTTTTGCAGTTCTTCCAGCCGAGCTTGAATGCCATCCGGCGATAGGGTATCGGCGCTGACTACGGCCTTGGCGATATTGGCCTGCAACTGTTTTAGGAAGGTGCCGCGCTCTGTCAGAATCTGATTGATGGCTGTGACCGTGACTTCCTGCAGCAGGAGCTCGTTAACCGTCCGGTTGGTGCAGTTTGTGTCTGCGGAGCCCGGCTCCAATCGGCTGATGCAGCGCCAGACGATGGACTTGCAGCCGTGGTTATTCCAGTGAACGCGCCGGTAAAGCTCGCCGCAGTCTCCGCAGAAAACCATCTGTGCAAAGCAGTGATTGCAGGAGAAGCTGCGTTTCTTGCCTGTCGGGCTGACATGGACTACCCGGCGACGGACAAGCTCCGCCTGCACCTGCATGAAAAGGTCTTTTGGAATGATCGCTTCGTGGTCGCCTTCAACGTAGTATTGAGGGACGGTGCCATTGTTCTTGATGCGCTTCTTTGTCAGGAAGTCGGTGGTGTAGGTTTTCTGTAGAAGGGCGTCACCCATATACTTCTCGTTTCGGAGGATTTTGTTGATGGTGCTGGTGTGCCATTTTTCTTTTCCTGCTCCGGTTAAAATGCCGTCAGCCATAAGACCGGCGGCAATCTTGTCCATGCTGGAGCCTTCGAGGTATTCCCGGTAGATGCGTTTTA
>Ga0183097_10288_pt1 | contig 131152 bp, 115 predicted proteins | sample BioMet8_FD_128883 | JGI IMG/M metagenome (GOLD analysis project Ga0183097, IMG submission 128883) | Microbial communities from bioreactor (seeded with sewage sludge) at Lawrence Berkeley National Lab, California, USA - Biofuel... | ecosystem: Engineered > Bioreactor > Anaerobic > Unclassified ... | reverse complement strand
TTGCTGTCTACTGCGGTCTCCATTCAATAACACGCCCGGCGTCGCCGCTGCGCCGCATAGCCGCCAGGTCTATCAGTCTCTGGTTCCTGCTGCCGCGGAAAACCAGCTCAAGATCGCGCTGTTCAATAAGAAAACGCCCGTCCACAAGTATATCCGTCTCTTCAAGGAGATCCCGGACCCCCCTGTCATGCTCTGCCATGCCCAGCAGCTCCTCATATGTATAGCCGGTGTAGGTCATAAGACTGTAGCCGGCCTCCCTGATCTGCCGCCCGAGCACAGCCAGGACATCTGCCTGGCAGAAAGGTTCGCCGCCCGAAAATGTAACACCGTACAAAAGCGGGTTGGCCCTGATCTCATCCATGATCGATGCCAGGGTCTTCTTCGTGCCTCCGTCAAACGAATGTGTCTGCGGATTGTGGCACCCCGGACACCCGTGCGGGCATCCCTGCACAAAGACAGTATAACGCAGACCCGGTCCATCTACAATAGAATCATCGGAAATGCCGGAAATATTCAGTGTCATATTTTTCCATCCGGACATAGTATCTCCTCCGCGCCGACGCGCGCAGACTTTAATCTCAGTTCAGGCCGTGCTTTACGCGGTCATGCTCCTCCGCACGCTTCGCGTCATTGAAACGGTCTACAGTGCCGACAAGATAGCCTGTTATGCGGCGGATCCTCTCAAACTTAACGCCTTCACCTACCGCAGCGATATCAGTCGCAGCATCCTGTCTCTTGTTTTCTCCTGTAATCATGTTCGATTCCTCCATTCACAATATCTTCATCAGTATATACGGGAACATTCGGATATTTTCTCCGCAGTTCCTTCAGGAAAGCCACGCTTACCGGCTCACCCTCGCGCCTGCCGCATCTGGGGCAGACATCGTCTATAACACCTGTGTAGCCGCAGACGGGATCGCGGTCAACCGGGTGATTCACCGAGCCGTAACCTATCCCCTGCTCCTTCATGTAGCGTATTATCGATTCAAATGCCTGCAGATTCTTGCAGGTGTCGCCGTCAAGCTCCACATAGCTGATATGGCCGGCATTTGTAAAGGCGTGATAAGGTGCCTCTATCTGTATCTTCCTGTATGCCTTTATCGGATAATATACAGGCACATGGAATGAATTCGTGTAGTAATCGCGGTCTGTTATGCCCGGCAGGACGCCGTATTTCCGGCGGTCTATCCTCAGGAACCTTCCGCTCAGCCCCTCGGCCGGCGTGGCCAGCAGGGTGAAGTTGAGCTTATACTCCTTCGAGGCGTCATTCATGCGCTGCCTCATGTGGCTTACTATCCTGATCCCGAGCTTCTGAGACTCCTCCGACTCTCCATGGTGGCTGCCTGTCAGCGCCTTCAGCGTCTCGGCAAGCCCGATGAAGCCTACGCTCAGCGTTCCGTGCCTGAGCACCTGTTCAACGCTGTCATCCATATCAAGCTTCTCAGAATCTATCCATATGCCCTGGCCCATCAGGAAGGGATAATTGCGTACCTTCTTGGAGCACTGTATCTTGAAGCGGTGCAGCAGCTGCCTGATGACCAGGTCTATCATCTTGTCAAGGTCGCCGAAAAACTTATCTATATCCCCGTGAGCCTCTATGCCCAGCCTCGGGAGGTTGATCGACGTGAAGCTCAGATTGCCCCGCCCGCAGGTCACCTCTCTGGAGGGATCGTATACATTTCCGAGCACTCTCGTACGGCAGCCCATGTAGGCGACCTCCGTATTGTAATCGCCCGGCTTGTAATACTGTATATTGAACGGCGCGTCGATAAAACTGAAATTGGGGAAAAGGCGCTTTGCCGAGGTCTTTATCGCCATCTGGAAAAGATCATAGTTGGGATCTCCCGGATCGTAGTTGACTCCCTCTTTTACCTTGAAGATCTGCACCGGGAATATCGGTGTCTCTCCGCCGCCGAGCCCGTCCTCTGTCGTGGCAAGCAGGTTGCGGACGACCATGCGGGCCTCCTCTGAGGTGTCGGTGCCGTAATTGATCGAGCTGAAGGGCACCTGCGCGCCTGCGCGCGAATTCATCGTATTCAGGTTGTGCACAAAGGCCTCCATAGCCTGATATGTCTGGCGTTCTGTAGTCTTGAGTGCTTCCCCGGCCGCAAATCTGTGGGTACACAGCAGCTCCTTCTCTGTCACGCCGCCGATATCAAGCTTCGACATTTCGCTGCCAAAGGCGGCTTCATCCGACATCCTGATATCCGTGCTGACATTATCCCTGATCTTCTGCACCGCCGCCGCGGCATCTTCTTCGGACATCCCGCACTTGAGCCTGAGGCCGACCTCAAGCCATTTGTAATACTCCTTGCGGTATGTCTTCCTGACGCCGAGGGCCATAGCGTAGTCAAAATTAGGTACGCTCTGTCCGCCGTGCATCTCGTTCTGGTTCGCCTGTATGGCGATGCAGGCAAGCGCGGCGTAGCTGGAAATGGACTGGGGCTCACGAAGATGGCCGTGTCCTGTCGAAAATCCGTTCTCAAACAGTTTTATCAGGTCTATCTGGCAGCAGGTCTCCGTCAGCATATAGAAATCCTTGTCGTGGATATGTATGTCGCCGTTGATATGCGCTGCCGCGATATCCTTGGGAAGCACGTAATTGTCGACAAAATATTTCGCGCTCTCCGAGCCGTACTTGAGCATGGTACCCATGGCTGTATCCGCGTCTATGTTGGCATTCTCACGCTTGATATCCTCATCCATGGCGCTCGAATATGTCAGCCTCCTGAAAATATCCATCAGGTCTGCTTCCGTCTGGCGAATCTTCGTATGCTCGGCCCTGTACAGTATATATGCCTTCGCGGTCTTCGCGTACCCGAACCTGATAAGAGTCTCCTCCACAACATCCTGCACGTGCTCGACGGTGATCAGCGAATCCTGATCCAGCGCACGGCATACCTTCTCAGTCATGTATGAGATGTCTTCATGATCCATGGACTCGCCGGCAACAGCCTTGTTGGCAAGATTGATCGCATTGAAGATCTTTACAGAGTCAAATGGCACCATGTCCCCATTTCTCTTCTGAATCGTATCTACCATCGTATATATCTCCCGCTCTCGCTTATTGTCTACATATTGTATTTAAAACAAATGTGTGCTACAAGATATAGTATATTTTACTGTGCTTCAATTGTCAAGAAGAATTGAATATACGGCGACAGGCTGCAGGGCCGCAGAACCCGCCAGGCCACGGTCAAAAGCGGCAAAAAAAAAGAAGCAGTATAAAAACTGCTTCAGCCTGTATATCGTAATTTCCATGTATAGGATACTAATTTGCCGTTCTTAAACTTCGTTGTCAGGCAAGCCGCGTCGCCCCACCAGAATTTATACTTTTTATCAACAGATATATAATAATTCTTCTTAAGTGTCTTTTTCACTTTTGCATAAGAATCCCCGATCCTGATCCCGCAAAAACGCACCTGTTTGTTCCCGGTATTTATAATATCTGTGATCTGACTATATGAATCTCCCGCATCTGCGAGAATACCTATCTTCAGGTTCTTCTTATAACAATAGGATTTATATTTCTTTGATGATTTGATCTTCATTCCGCCAACTGCTTTTGCCACTCTATTCACAGTACTGTCATATGTATACTTTGTCAGTTCTACCTTCTTTGATGCCGCAGCTGCCGTAAAGGAAAACGATAAAAGACAGAGCAGCATAATAATGACTGATAACTTTATTTTCTTGTTCATACTTCTTCTCCCTTTGATTTGCTTAATCTTATAACACTGATAAAGGTTAACGGTTTTATGCTATTTCTTGTCTGGTTTTTCGATAATATTTGAGTATTTTGCAATAATGAGGACACGAAATGAACATGATCACATTATAAACCCATAGATATCCCGAGTCAATCAGAATGCTGGCGCTAAATTTTCAGCCGTCTGGCACAAAAAATGCCTCAGCTGAGATTTAATCCTCCTGAAGCACCTTGAAAATTCACAGACGGTTCCATGCTATATCTGTTTGTTGACTATCTTGTACTCATCGCCCATCCTGAAAAACGGACAGCTGCGTCTGGGCGAATCCATAAGCTGCCAGATATCGTCCTCGTCCATCTCGTATTCCGCCTCGCAGCTGTAGCATCCGTATTCGTCATCATAGCTGTAATACATGCAGATATCGCAGCATGAGACAGCTTTCTTTTTATTCTCCATCAGTTTTCTCCCGCCTGCTCATTCGGTGATGAGCTTTCCGTGGCTGAGCTCGTGGGGATAATAATTTCCTCCGTCCGAAAGCACAGCGGTGCCCACGCCTTTTATGCTGAACAGTTCCAGCAGTATGCCGTGCTTTGTCCTGGCATCGATAAAGTGCACGCGCGGACCGCCTGACTCGAGGAAGTCTGCCGCGAACTTCTCCCTTTCTGCCTGCCTGCCGTCAGTCCCCTCATCGCCTTTTTCACTGAGCAGCTTTTTAAAATCACTGTACATGATCTGCCCGACCTTCTCGCCATTCATATCACGGATACCGTCAGTCTCGCTCAGGAATACCAGTTTCTCGGCCTTCACGGCCTTGGCGATCTGGGCCGCGCAGTCTGCTGGCGAGACCGGTACATCTTCGTTGTCGATGTCATTCGGGGTAATGACGGGAATGTAATCGTTATCCACGTTCATCAGTATGGTCTGTATGTCTATCCCGCAGATGCCGACTGCCTTGATGCCGCTCAGCTCGATCATCTTCGCGACCATCTTGTTCTCGCGGAATTTGTCGTGGCCCATCTTCGAATCGTGGACGACGACAGGTTTCATGCCGATGGACTTCAGCAGTGCCACATCGCGCATAAGCTCCTTCTCTTCCTCTTCTGAGAGCAGGTTGCTGCCCTCGAAGCAGATGACGATGATCTTCTGGTTAAAATCCCTGATGTAGGGGAGCGCGTCCACAAGTATCTGCGCCTTCTCCTCTATCTCCTCGGTAATAGTTTCGTCTCTGAATATCATAAATTCTCCTGTTTCTATACATTAAATCCAATGGGGAAGCAGCGCCTGAGCCGCCCCCGGCTGCATAATGCAGGTATAATTATACATTTTTTTAGATATACCCACTATTATAGTTTCCTCTGCTGATAACGTCAAGGTCTTTTTCAGCCGTGTGTAAGGCGTTGACATTTCCAGAAAAGATCATTAATATTAGGTGAGTATTATGATTTTTAAAGGAGAAGTGAATGGAAAGCTACCAGGTAAGACCTGTTTTTTGCCCTTCCTCTGATGATTATATCGGCCCGGCGTTCGAGCTCAAGACATCCGTGCCGGGATCAAAGAGCATCACCAACCGCGCGCTCATGCTCGCGGCCCTCTCTGACGGCGAGACCGTGCTCGAAGGCATACTGCTGAGCGACGATTCGAGGCATTTTATCCAGTGCCTCACAGACCTGGGGTTCTCTTTGAAGCTGGATGAGGCAGCCCGCCGCATCAGCATCAGAGGGACCGGCGGGCGCATCCCGCTGGACAATGTCGGCATAAATGTCGGCAGCGCCGGCACCGCCGCCCGTTTCCTGACAGCCATGCTCGGCTGTTCAAAGGGCACCTGGCATCTGGACGCATCGGAGCAGATGAAAAGACGTCCGATGGCGCCGCTGCTGAAAGCCCTCGGCGAACTGGGCTGCGGATTTGATTTTGAGGAAAAGGAATGGGCCTTCCCGTTCACCGTGCATGCAAACGGCATACAGTCTGGCGAGGTATGCATCGATATAGAAGGCAGCAGCCAGTATCTGAGCGCTCTTCTGATGTCGGCCGCGGCTGTCGGGCACAGCCTGACCATACACACCTCCGGGCTTCACGGCCTGTCCTACGTCAAGATGACCCTGAAGCTTATGGAAAGCTTCGGCGCCAAAGTCGCTCAGGGAACGCCCGGAGCGCATGATTTCACCGTAAATGGCGCTTCTCAGCCCCGCTGCGGGACTTACAGCATCGAGGCTGACGTCTCCGCCGCGTCGTATTTCTACGCGATGGCCGCTATTTCCGGGGGGAAAGTCCTGGTCAGGAACATACACCCGGACTCTGTCCAGGGCGATATCGCTTTTATCGATCTGCTGGTAAAGATGGGCTGCCATGCTGAAGAAACAGCGGAAGGCATCTCGCTCAGCGGACCGGAAAACGGATGTCTGTGCGGGATAGATGCCGATATGGGCAGCTTTTCGGATCAGGCGCTGACGCTGGCGGCGATCGCGCCGTTCGCTGACAGTCCTGTCACGATAAGAGGGATCAGCCATATCAGGCTGCAGGAGTGCGACCGGATACAGGCGATCCTCGTAAATATGGAACGCATGGGCATACACGCCGGCTGCTCCGCCTCTGATGAGATAACGATAATGCCCGGCATGCCGAAGGGCGCGCTGATAAAGACCTTCGGCGATCACCGCGTGGCGATGTCATTTGCCCTCACAGGCCTGCGCGCGCCAGGCATCATCATAGAAGACCCGCAGTGCTGCCGCAAGACTTTCGCCGAGTACTTTGATATGCTCGACGAGATATGCAGCCGGCACTGATCTTTATTCTACCGTTACGACCTTTGCCAGGTTCCTCGGCTTGTCCACGTCAAGGCCGCGGTCCATAGACACATAATAGGCGAGAAGCTGCAGCGCTGCCGACGCGGGGAAGATAGTGAGTCTGTCGTCCATCGCCGGGAGTCTGAAGATCTGCGCGTAGCCGATCTCTCCTATATCCATGTCCTCGCTGACGAAAAGTATGACGTTTGCGCCCCTGGACTGCACCTCGCGTATATTTGATATCTCCTTGTCCTTGATGGCGTGCTGCGTTACCACCGCCACCACCGGTGTCTGGTCTGTTATCAGGGCGATCGTCCCGTGCTTGAGCTCTCCCGAGGCGTATGCTTCGGTGTGGATGTAAGATATCTCCTTCAGCTTGAGCGCGCCCTCGAGAAGTATCGAATAGTCAAGTCCGCGGCCTATCATAAAGGCATCCTTCGCCTGAAGCAGGTCTCTGGCGATCTTGTGGATATCTCCGCGTCTGTCCAGCACATTCTGCACCTTCTCAGGTATAGTCTTCAGAGCCTCGATATATGCCTTTTCCTGCTCATCTGTAAAATTCCCTCTCAGGACAGCCATGCGCCCTATCAGTACAAACATTACCGCCAGCTGTGTCGTATAGGCCTTTGTGCTGGCCACCGCGATCTCCGGGCCGGCGCCGGTATACATCACATAATCGCTTTCCTGGGCGATAGACGAACCCTTTACATTGATGACTCCGATGCTCCTGGCTCCGCGGCTCCGCGCGTATTTGAGAGCCTTGAGGGTATCTATGGTCTCGCCGGACTGCGATACGACTATAAGCAGTGTCTTCTCGTCGATGACGGGATCCATGTACATGAATTCGGAAGCGTATTCCACGTCAACGTGCATGTGCAGGATAGTCTGCATGAGTGTCCTCGACGCGAGGCCGACATGCCTTGCTGTCCCGCAGGCTGTGATGCAGACTCTCTCGCAGCCCTTCAGGACATCGTCAGAGACCCCGTCGGCTTCGAGACATATATGTCCGTCCCTGATCCTCGAGTTGATCGTCTTCCCCAGCACCTCCGGCTGCTCCATGATCTCTTTTTCCATATAGAAGGGGTAATGGCCCTTGCCGTCTCTTGTCGTGTCCCAGTCTATCACGATATACTCCGGCTTTACCTTATTGCCGTTCTCATCGTAGAGGATGATGGCATTCTGGTGCAGCTCGACTATATCGTATTCCGGAACGACCATGTACTTGTCTGACTGGCCGCCGAGCGCCGCGACATCAGAGGCCAGCATGGTGCCGTCCTTGATGTAGGCTGCCACGATCGGGCTGACATTCCTGATAGCGTAGATAACGCCCGGCTTGTCATCAAACATGATCACCAGGGCAAACGTACCTTTGATATACTTAACAGCCCTGACTATAGTCTTCCTGGGATCGCCGTCATAAAACTTGTTTATCAGGGCCGCCACGACCTCCGTGTCCGTCTCTGACAGAAGCTCGCCGGCTAATCCGAAATGATCTCTCAGCTCTTCATAATTCTCGATGATCCCGTTGTGTACCAGGGTCACCTGGCCGCAGCGGTGAGGATGAGCATTCTCATCGCAGACTCCGCCGTGTGTCGCCCACCTTGTGTGGCCGATACCGCAGCTGCCGGATATGGGAACCTTTTTGCACTTGTCCCTGAGATCAGAAACTCTGCCCTCGCATTTGCGCACTACGACCTGCTGGAACTTTTCACTGTAAACAGCGATCCCGGCACTGTCATATCCACGGTATTCAAGCAGTTCAAGCGTGTCAAGTATCCTGTTCTCGACATCTCCTCTTGTTGTATATCCTACGATTCCACACATATAAATACCTCACATTTGTTTGTCTTCTGTCCATCCTGAATAGTCATACGCATGATGCGGCGATTCGTTGTATTCGCTGATATAGCGTTTCACGTACTCCACATCTGAGATGCAGGGCGCGTACGTCGTGCCGTATTTCTGGCGCGTCTCGCCGCCCTTGCCGGTTATCAGGATGACAGTCGGCCGGCGGCACTCCATTATCGCCTTGTTTATCGCCGCGCCTCTGTCTTCGATGATCTCATAAGGACAGCCCCTGGCAGCCACATATCCCGCGATCTCCCCGGAGATGTGCTGCGGCGGTTCCTTGCCCGGATCCTCCGCCACCAGATAGACCTTGCTGCAGTAAGCGCCGGAGATCTCCCCGAGATCTTTCCTGCGGATATATGCCTTGTAGCCCGGACAGCCGAATATGGCAACGATATCATGGCCGGGGTACTCTTCCCGCGTCGAGCCGAACAGCTTCTCAAAGCTGAGTTTATTGTGCGCGTAATCCACGACAGCGGTCACCAGGCCGTCGCCGCTCTGGTAAAGCTCCATCCTGCCGTAGGATCTGGCCCTGTACAGTCCGGAGCGTATATACTTCGCGGGGATGCCCTGCAGGTCTGCCGCCGCTGCCGCCGCGACAGCATTCTCGGCGTTGAAAAGTCCGGGCATAGTCAGCCTGAATTCTTCGTCAAAGCTGCTGCATCTGATATGGAAAACGATCTCGCCGCCTTCCTTATGTACGTCATAGCCGTAATAATCGGCTTTGCTGTCCTTCAGGCTGAAGGTGTGCAGGTCGCCTGCGGCTTTCGCCTCCTCAAGCACTCTGTCTATGCAGTCCGCGTCAAGATTCACGATGGCGTGATCCGTCAGCCTGAACATCTTCATTTTCGAGGAAAGATAATCCTCAAAATCCTTATGCTCCAGCGGACTGATGTGATCCTCGGAAATATTCAGGAAAACTGCCGCGTCAAAGCGCATATTGTCGACCCGGTTGTATTTTAAGGCCTGGCTCGAGGCCTCCATCTCCATAAATGTGATGCCGCTGGAAACAGCGTTGAACATATGCTCGTGAAGCTCCACCGACTCCGGCGTGGTGATGTGGGACTCCGTCCTTGTCACTCCGTCATAGTCATCGATAGAGGAGATTATGGCGCTCTCACGCCCGCCTGTGGCCGCCATATAGTCATCGACGATCGCTTTCATGTAATAGGCGGATGTCGATTTGCCCTTCGTACCGCCGAAAGCTGTGATCTTCAGCTTTTTCCAGGAATAATTGAAGAAACGCTCAGCCAGCGGAGGCATGGCGCGGCGGATGTCGCTGACGATGATACACGGGATATCCACGTCATAGGCTTTCTCTGAGACATAGGCTATGGCCCCTGATCCGGCAGCGTCTCTCAGATATTTTTCATTGAATGCCGCTCCCTTGCAGATAAAGAGCGTGCCGTCCTTCACTGTCCTGGAGTCATATGTCAGCCAGGAGACAGTTCTGCCGCCCTGCCCGCGAAGACCGGCTGATATGAGAAGACCTGCGTCGGCGAGCAGGTCTTTGTATGAATCAAGTGTATAATGTTCCAATTTAGCAACTCCCATCAATATATTGTGCGCCGGAGCGCAGTATCGACTCTCTTACAAGGATATCCATCGCGTCCAGGCAGTCAGCCGGGACCGGATAGTACTTTGTGTACACGGAAAGCTCCGTGCAGGCAAGGATAATACAGCTGCATCCCTTTGATTTCAGCTGATCATAGGCCCTGCTGAACTTCGACCTGTCAGGAGTCCTGCCGCCCTTTATATCATCATATATAATTGACATCACATCCTTCTGGGCCTCTTCCGACGGCACCACCGCCTCATAGCCTGCAGCCTCACATTCCCGGTGATATACACCTGTCCTCACCGTGCCGTCAGTGGCCATGATCCCTATGCGCGGATGTCCACCGATGCCTGAAGTGATCAGGGAAGCCGCGCTGCGCACGCTCTCGCGGACCATATTGATGATCGGTACAGCGGTCATTGCCTGTATCCTGTCATAAAAATAATGTGAAGTGTTGCATGGTATCGCTATATTGGCCGCGCCGGCCGTCTCCAGGATGCCTACATCCGATCTCATAGCCTTAAGCAGCTCGTCTTCACGGCCGCTGAGGATAGCCTGCGTGCGGTCAGGCATAGACGCATGGCTCAGGATCACCATATCGATATGTTCCTGATCTTTTTCAGCCTTCGTGTGAGCTATCACTTCCTCATAAAAAAGAGCCGTAGCCTCCGGGCCCATTCCCCCGATAACACCTAGTATACTGCTCATATCCCACCTCTTTACCGCAGCTCATCAAAGCAGATGCAGCTTACGGAGTATAGTATTTTTTGAAATTTGCGAAATGTCTGAGATGCGTTTTAAGCATCCTGGCGAGCCTGGGCATGCCCAGATCCCCCTTCATGAATACAGGGTTTACCACCCTGCCCTGGCGTATGAGCTTCTTCATCTTCGCCTTATTCTCAGGGTCTTTTACATATTTAAAGGCCACCGCTTTCGGCACTACCATCCACAGATGCTCTTTTTTAGCGATCTTAAAAGGCAGCTCCCGGCCGTATATGTAGTCTTCGACATAGTATTCGGCCACATTGAAGCCGGAGCCTGTCACATAGTAATTGCTGCGGCCCTGGCGCGTGTTGATCTCGAAAAACTTGTATTTGCCGTCGCGCGTGTCATATTTTATATCAAAATTCGAAAATCCGACATAGTTAAGCTCTTCAAGGAGATCCCTCACCTTCGACATCAGGCTTTTGTTCGGCTCAGTGATGATGACGGCGTGGTTGCCGAGTCCGTGAGGCGTATGCTCCTCGAGAAGCACGTGCCCGAGACACATCATCTTTACCTTCCCGCTGTGGTCCGAGTACGATGTCAAAACACGCATATACTCGTCATTGCCGGGTATCATGTCCTGAATGATTATCTTGTCGGTGTACCCGGCGCCGTAGATATCGTCAAGCACGCTCTCAAGCTGCTGCCTGTCGCGGATGGTGTATACCTTGTTCTGGGTCTCAAAAGGATGTTCCCAGTACTGTATGCCGTTCGAGGGCTTGAGTATGACCGGGTAAGTAAACGGAAGTTCAAAATCCGTGCCCATATCGCGGCTGTACACGAGAGTCCCGGGATAATCTATCCCGTGTCTGTCGCACAGCCTGTAAAATGTATCCTTGAGCTGAAGATCATTCATCAGTTCATAATCGATATAGGGGGCGATCACATTGTCAGGCAGCTCCTTCTTATGCTTGCTTATAAGCGCTACGTAGCTGTCCCCGCATCCTATGAGCAGGATGTCCTTGTCCTGGTGTCTCTTCGCGAAGCGCCTGACTGTCTCCAGGAATACCTCGTCCGTATCTATCTTCTCATTCGCCCTGTAGGTGATGATCCTGCTCTGATAGCTCGGCCCTGTGGGGTATTTCCCGAAAATATACGATCTCACCTGATATTTTTCATAAAACGCTCTCGCTACACTGTAGGTATTGATGTCTCCGCCCAGCAAAACCGGGATGAACTCTCTCTCTGTAAACTCCATTTACTGCTGTATCTCCTTAATCATCAATTATTTTCACCTGAATTTTCATCCGCGCCGCTGCCCGACGTCTCTGTCTCAGTCTCAGCTGAGGTCTGCGCCTCTGTCTCACTGCTCTTCTGCTTCGCGGCAGCCGTCACATCCGAGCCTGCGGAGCTGTTGATCTCATCAAGATACTTCTGGGCATCGGAAGCATAGTCGGAATCAGAATAACTTTTAACTATCTTCTGGTAATACACCGCGGCGTTGACCAGATCTCCCGCCTGATGGTAGGAGCGGGCCAGATAATAAATAGCTGAGGTATATGTCGAATCCATGCGCAGGACCTTTATAAAGCCGTTGACCGCCGCTGTATAGTCGGCACTCTCGTAGGAAGCCTCGGCGTTCGCGTAGAGCGTAGACGTCACGCTGTCCTTGGTAGCCTCGCGCAGGCCGTTGTAGATATCCTTCTCATTCTCATCCGTGATCGCGGCGGGATCTATCTCCGCAATGGCCTTGCCGGCCGTAGTGAGATCATCCTGCAGATAGTTCACCATCGCCTTCTCGAGATTCTTCTGGCTCTCGCCGGCGTCATTCACTGTATTCCCTACCTTGGCCTCGTAGTCGGAGACAGACTTCTTCAGGCTCTCCACCTGGGTGTTCAGGCTGCTTATCTCCTTATTTTTCTCTGAAAGCTGGGCACTGTAGGAAATGACGGCGTTGTTGTAATCCTTTTCCTTGCTCTTGGTTATGGAAGGCACAACGAGCAGCCAGATTACCGCCGCGCCGATGACTATGCCGATAAGTATATTGACGAAGGAGATGAAGCTGGTATTGTATTCGCTGTATCCCTTCCCGGCCTTCTTCTCGACGATGATAGGCGTCGGGTCGCTGACCCTCACTGCCGTCGCCTGGCTGGCGCGGTCGGGTTTTTTATAATGCTGATTGACCTCCTTGAGATATCTCATGGTGGTCATATTGTTCCTGTCTACCTTCACCGCGCGCGTGAGAGCTTTCCTCGCGGTAGCATACTGCTCTCTCTGCATATACAGCAGCGCAAGCAGCTGGTAGGCCCTGACATATCTCGGGTTGAGGCTGACAGCCTTCTTGAGCTCAAGTATGGCCATGTCGCTGCTGCCATCCGCAATGTAGCTGAGGGCGGTGTTGTATTTTTTGATAACCTTGTTGGCTTCCTGGAACAGCGCAGGATTGTCCTGGACTGTCTGCAGATATCCGGATGCCGGATTCCCGTCCGGCTGAAAATGAACGCTGATGACCCACTCACTGAGGGCATCGACTATCTCTCCGGACTGATAATAGATAAGCCCGAGCAGATTTCTGGCTTTTGTATTCCTTTTATTATACTTCAGGGAAAGCTTCAGGCTGTCTGCCGCGCCGGACAGATCCCGTATGTTCGCTTTGGCAAGGCCCTGATTGTAGTGCCAGTTAGATGAGTATATTATCTTCTGGGCAACCGGGTCTACCCTGCCGCACTTCGGACAGACATAGGTATTCTCCAGCGGAGTATCACAAATAAGGCATTTCATCGTCTGTCTCCTAATTCTTCTTCACGGAGCCGGTTCTGTTCAGTTCTCTGATAATGTCCTCAACCATGTCGGCTGCATCCCTGAGATCATTTTTGTATATTTTATCCTCAGCCTGTTCTACTTCAAGGCTGGGTCTGAATTTCTTTAATTCTTCATCGAAGTTGATCATATACGGTCCTCCTCGTATCATCGTATCAGTTTATGGTCTTCTGTATAAAACCCAGGACGGCCCCTGCCAGATACAGCGAGCCGGCGCACAGCAGTATGCCGCCAGCCTGAGCCATCAGGCGGCCTGAGCGCAGGGCACTTCTCATATCTTTATCGACGCTGAGCTTCACGTCCCCGGGCAGGTACTCTCTGAATTCTTCTGACACCGTATGTATGTCCGTGGCCCTGCCGCCCTCTATCCGGGTGACCACCACGCCCCGAAGCCCCGGGATACCGCAGAGTATCTCGGCCATCCCGGCGTGATCCTTGTCATTCGCGACGGCAAACACGAGATATATATCCCTCCCGGGATACATGTTCTCGACCGACTCTCTGAGACAGCGGGCCCCGCCGGCGTTGTGCGCGCCGTCGACTATGACTCCCGGGAGCACCTCATCGAGGCGTCCGGGCCAGTACATATCGTAAAGTCCGGCCTTTAAGCTGTCCGCCGTGATCGCGCCAAGCCGCCGGTCTGCCCGCATAAGCGTTTTTACCGCCAGAAATGCCAGGCTGCTGTTCATGGCCTGATAGCGCGCGCCGGTATGAAGCTCTATTTTATACAGCTCTTTTTTTATATTATCCCTTTCATGATACATTTCTTCGAGGTAAAAATCAATGTTTTTACCCTTATTTAAGATATTTTTAACAAGCGCCGTATCCCCGTTTTCTTCATCGCTCCCGCCGGCCGCGGAGGCTTCCCCGCTCCCGGAAAACACGATGGTCAGCGGCGCGTCAAGCTCACGCGCCCTCTGTCTGATAACTGAGAGGGCTTCCGGCTCGTCGCCGTCGCATATGACCGGCACATTTTCCTTGATAATGCCGGCCTTCTCAAAAGCTATCTCGGAGAGCGTATCTCCGAGTATAGCGGTATGGTCATAGCTGATGGAAGTGATCACTGTCAGGGCCGGGCGCCGGATGACATTCGTCGCGTCCAGCCTGCCGCCGAGCCCCGTCTCTATCACGCCGTACTCTATATGGCGGCGCGAAAACCATATCATCGCCATTATGTATATCCACTCAAAATAGCTTGGGTGAATGATGCCGCTCCGGGGGTCTTCCGCCTGGACATCAATATATTCTTTGAGCTCTGCAAACACTGCCGCGAATTCCTCCGGAGAGATCATCTCCCCGTCGACCTTCATGCGTTCTGTCATAGTGAGCAGGTGAGGCGAAGTGAAAAGCCCGACCCGCCGGCCGGCCTTCCTGAGCATGCTGTCGATATACGCGCAGACTGAGCCTTTGCCGTTCGTGCCCGCCACATGGATATATGAAAACTTATCCTGCGGATCTTTGAAATGTTTCAATATCCTCCGCAGACTGTCCTCCGACTTCCTTTTGGTAAATCTGACTATCCCTTCGACATAGCTCGAAGAGCTCTCATAATCCCAGACCGTCATATTCCCTTCCCTCAAAAGATGCAGTGCCGCATGTGATCATCATCGATACACATGCGGCAGCAGATATTTCAGTTTCAATATTATATCAGGACAGTGCGGCAATCCTTTCGCGGATCTGGGCAAGCATCTGGATATACTTTTCCAGCTTGTCCTTCTCTTCCTGGACCTTCTGGGCCGGCGCCTTGGAAATGAACCTCTCATTTGAAAGCATGCCCTTTGCGCGCCTGATCTCAGATTCCATCTTTTCTTCTTCCTTCTTCAGACGTTCGATCTCCTTCTGGATATCGACGAGCTCCTCAAAAGGTATATAGAGCTCAGCGCCGCTTATCACTACCGACACGGCATTGTCAGCGATGCCGGCCTTCTCAGCCTGTACCTTTACCTCGCTGGCATAGCCGAGGGTCGCGAAGAACACGCTGCCCTTCTCAAAGATACCGCGGATCTTCTCCGAGCCGGAAATGACAAATACCTTTGTCTTGCGGCTGGGAGGAACATTCATCTGCGTGCGCGTGCCTCTGATGCCCCTTACCGCTTCCTTGATCAGGCTGACAGCCTCCTCGTCATCCGCGAAATCCCATTCGTCCCTGTACACCGGCCAGTCGGAGATCATGATAGACTCTTCCCTGCTCTGTACATTGCAGAAGATCTCTTCTGTGATGAATGGCATATAGGGGTGCAGGAGCTTCAGGCTCTGTATGAGGACTGTTCTCAGGGTCCAGAGCGCCGCCGATTTAGTGTCGTCCGTATCGCTGTACAGACGCGGCTTGACCATCTCGATGTACCAGTCGCAGAACTCATCCCAGACAAAATCGCAGATCTTTGACACCGCGATGCCAAGCTCGAACTTGTCCATGTTCTCCGTGACTTCCCTGGTCACATTGTTGACCCGGGAGAGTATCCAGCGATCAGCCTGCGTAAGCTCTTGTGCTGACAGCTTCTCAGGGATGGGGACCCCCTTCTCCTGTGCCTGCTCAAAATTCATCAGCATGAACCTGGAGGCATTCCAGACCTTATTAGCAAAGTTCCTGCTCGCCTCCACCTTCTTATCGCTGTAGCGCATGTCGTTGCCGGGGGCGTTGCCCGTCACCAGCGTGAGCCTGAGGGCGTCAGCGCCGTAGTTGTCTATGACCTCGAGAGGGTCTATCCCGTTCCCGAGCGATTTGCTCATCTTGCGTCCCTGGGAATCGCGCACCAGACCATGGATAAGGACCGTGCTGAAAGGCACCTCGCCCATGTTCTCTATGCCGGAGAATACCATTCTTACGACCCAGAAGAAAATGATGTCGTAGCCCGTCACAAGCACATCCGTAGGGTAAAAATACTCGAGCTCCGGAGTCTTGTCCGGCCAGCCGAGCGTGGAAAACGGCCAGAGCGCTGAGGAGAACCAGGTGTCGAGCGTATCCGGATCCTGAGTCAGATGTGTGCATCCGCACTTAGGACACTTCCCGGGCATCTCCCTGGCGACAACTATCTCGCCGCAGTCGTCACAGTAATACGCGGGGATCCTGTGGCCCCACCAGAGCTGTCTGGAAATACACCAGTCGCGGATATTCTCCAGCCAGGTGAGATAGGTCCTGTTGAAACGCTCCGGGACAAACTTAAGCTCTCCGCTGTTTATCGCCTCTATCGCGGGCTTTGCCAGTTCCTTCATAGCCACGAACCACTGAGGCTTGACCATCGGCTCTACCGTGGTCTTGCACCTGTCATGGGTGCCTACGCTGTGGACCATATCCTCGATCTTAACGAGATAGCCCTGCTCTCTGAGCTCTTCAACGATCTGCTTTCTCGCCTCATAGCGGTCCATGCCCGCATATCTGCCGCCATTTTCATTGATGGTGGCATCATCATTCATGATATTTATCTCTTCCAGGCCATGGCGTTTGCCGACCTCAAAATCGTTGGGGTCGTGCGCCGGGGTGATCTTGACCGCGCCTGTACCGAAATCCTTGTCTACATAGGCATCGGCTATGATAGGTATCTCTCTGCCGGTAAGCGGCAGTACGCATTTTCTGCCGACGAGATCAGTATATCTCTCGTCATCAGGATGCACTGCGACCGCGGTATCGCCGAGCATAGTCTCCGGCCTCGTAGTCGCGATCTGTATGTACTTTCCGTCCTGGCCGACGATCGGATACCTGATATGCCAGAAATGACCGGCCTGGTCTACATGCTCTACCTCCGCGTCAGAGATGGAGGTCTGGCATACAGGGCACCAGTTGATTATCCTTGATCCCTTGTATATGTATCCCTTGTCATGAAGCCTGATGAAGACCTCCTGTACAGCCTTTGAACACCCCTCGTCCATCGTGAAGCGCTCGCGGTCCCAGTCAGCGGACGAGCCCATCCTCTTGAGCTGCCTGATTATCCTTCCGCCGTACTCTTCGCGCCATGCCCAGGCTCTCTCAAGGAACTTCTCTCTGCCGAGATCTTCCTTGTCTATGCCCTCTTTCTTGAGCTCGCCGATGATCTTGACCTCCGTGGCAATGCTCGCGTGGTCTGTCCCCGGCTGCCAGAGTGCCTCATAGCCCTGCATCCTCTTGTAGCGGATCAGTATATCCTGAAGCGTGTTATCCAGGGCATGCCCCATATGAAGCTGTCCCGTGATGTTCGGCGGCGGCATGATTATAGTAAAAGGCTTCTTGCTGCTGTCCACTTTTGCGTGGAAATACTTCTTTTCCAGCCAGCGTTCGTAAAGCCTGCCTTCAATTTCCGCCGGATCGTAAGTCTTCTCCATTTTCATAACAAAACTCTCCTGTACAATCTGTGTAAACTGTTATATCATTGCCGTTTCCCGGAGCTTATCAGTCCAGAAAGAACGGCAGGAAATATCTTATCTGCTTCTTCCACCACGGCCAGTCATGGCAGACGTCAGATCCCCAGAGATCTACCCAGGCATTGATCTTCTTCTCCCTGAATATATCCCTCATCTGGAATACCGTGGCCAGCCCCATCTGCTCCCAGGCCCCTTGGCCCGAACAGATGACCATTTTTCTGTGATTATACAGATCAATGTAGGGATGATCAGCCGGCATATTTCTGAGAAATGTGACCGGCGAATTGTCATACAGCACCTCGTTGCACCAGCCGTCCCAGAACAGCGTCGCATCATATAGTCCGGACATGCACAGCATGCCCCCGAAAAGATCAGGGCGTCTCAAAAAGCATATGGAGGCGTGCGTGGCTCCCAGACTGCAGCCCATGCTCACCGGCAGGGCCTGTGTGGCGTTGATCTGCCTGATATACGGCAGGGCTTCCCCGACGATATATCTGTAATAGCATTCCTGCATATGGGCGCGGTATTCCTTGTCTCCCCAGGTATCCGACCAGCTCTCCCGGTCGACCGTATCTACCGAAAAAAGCTGTATCCGGCCGCTCTCGATAAAATCAGAGATCGTGTCAGTCATGCCGAATTCTTCATAATTGCCGCACATACTGTCCTGACAGGGGAAAGCCACCAGCGGCAGGCCCGTATGCCCGTAGACAAGCATATGCATGGTCCTGTTCAGATTAGTGCTGTACTGTTCAAGATACTGTCTCTGCATAAAAATCACCGTTTTTCTTATTTGAATACAAGCCGTAGCGCCTGCACTGCGCGGCAATATAGCCGTTGATGAACTCGTTGTAGAGCGGGCTGTCAGGCACGCCCCTGAGGGCAAGACCGGCTTTTAAGCCGAGACAGCGTTCCGACTCATCGTAGCCCTTCGAGGCGCTGCGCAGCATCACCATCGCCTGCTCCAGAGTCTTCTGGCTCAGCTTCTCCCTGGCGGTAAACCGGCGGAGCTCCATGTCCTTATTGCCCATGTGCAGTATGCAGATATACTCTGTCATCATCTGCGCGTCGTTCTCGCATTTATATGCCTTATACATACAGTCCGCGGCCGAATCGACATCATGCAGATGCATTAGGCACACCGCCATATTGTGCAGCGTCTCAGCGCGGTATTTTTTGCTGACGGCGTATTCGCCATGCTTCATCAGTCTGAGCGCATGATGGTAAAGCTTGAGCGCCTCCAGATAATTCCCGTACCTGCAGAGGCTGTCCGCCTTAATCCTTGCCTGCTCGAGCAGGCTGCACTTCTCCAGCTGCTCTATCGAAGAACAGACAGAGGAGATCTGCGGGGCGGTGAGATAGGCAAATGCTGTCAGCATGGTCCTGACAATGTCCTTCAGCGGTCTCCCGCTGTTGTGCAGGCTGCGCAGAGAAGCGGAAAGCCTGCCGCTGCCTGTCTTCTGATCCAGCCAGCTGTAAAAGGCGTCATTGAAGAAATCCTCAGAAAGCATGTAAACGTTATCAAAAATGTACCAGCTCAGCTCGTCCACAGAATAGATATGGTCGCCGGACAGTTTCATCTCAAGCCCCGGCTGCCCGTACGGCGCCGCGGCCAGGATCCGTCCCCTGACCCCGCTGGAATATTTCCCGTCCATGACGGAGGTGTCGAGATCGCCCTCCCATACACTTCCCGAGCTCTGGTAAAAATCGCCGAACCCGGTGTCGGACACGGTTATATGGCAGTCATCCTTTGAGGTAAAACGCACACTGACCGCAAGACGTATCGTCTTGTTCGGCCTGTTCGGCAGCTTATCCAGCATGACGACATGCTCGCAGATATCTCCGCTTATGACATTTTCCGCGTAGACAGACAGCTGCGCCGCCTCATCGAGTATCACCGCCGCTGTGCCCCCGGCAGTGCGCCACTCTTCCTGCGCGCCGATCAGCGTTATCCTGGATTCCCTGCCGCCCTGATAGACGAGCAGATAGATATCGCAAAGCGTGAGCTCCGTGTCCATGGCGATGAACTGCGGCCTTCTGTCCGGGAAGAGCTTATAATAGCTGCTGTAGCAGGCGCCGCGGACAAACAGATTCTGTCCGACGAAAACATGGCGGTGCATGGCGCACAGCTCGCCGAGCGACATGCTCATCCAGCTGCTGCCCTCACCTATCTGGTCAAATCCGGCTCCGGTCAGATAGAAAGCAGAGATCACCCTGTTTTCCGATACAGCTTTTACTGCCTCCGCAAATTTTTCATCCCTGGCGGCAAGGTCATCTGAGTCAAGGCTGCCTCCGTCCAGATATGAAGAAAGATCGTATGTCTGAGACTGTACGATCACCGGGCGTTTCTCCGCAGAAATATCCAGATGCGTGTATCTGAGGCCCTTTCTGTCATATTCAAAAAGCCCGGCATCGCGTGACCAGAGATCCATCCTCTGCGACAGGGCATAGTATTCATAGCTGAGCAGATGGCTCTGCAGCGAAACTCTGCCGCCCGCCGTCTTCTCAGCGGCCTCGCGGATGCTGTCGATAAGCCCGCTGACATCCTCAGCGCAGCTTACTGTCAGATATGCCGCCGTTTTATCCGCCTGCGGATCTATGGAAGCTATCAGGGTACTGAAAAATAAGCTGATAAACCCACTCCTGTCGGCGTCATCATACGATCCTTCGAGGAATCTTACCAGCTCACCGCTGCCATCAGCCGCGGCATCGGCGGCAGCCTGCCCGGCAAGCCAGGGGCCGTCCGCTCCCGTCCTGTACAGCACGGTCGGTATGAGCGCCTGTCCCCTGTAAACAAGAGACTCCGGCTCCTTCTTATCCATGTCAAAATAACTGAGCTGGGAAAATTCCTTTCCCAGATCTATTCCAATAATCCAACCGGAACCATTCATCTGCTACCCGCTCCTAAACCAAGTGGAAAAGTCTGTCTGCCATCTCGTCGAAACGATCGTAAGTGCTGAGTTCTTTTTCGAGAGCCTGATCATTGCCCTCCTTCGCGAAATCTATCATCCAGCGCACGTCATCAGCCCCGCTTGTCGAGGCATGGCGTCCCTTGTTTCCGTTAAAGGTCTCTTCCTTAAGTACCTTCTCGCCGTCATCTGTTTTCTCAATGATGCTGTAGCTGAATCCTTCGCCCGGCATAAGCCTGAAGCCTCTCACATACAGCCCGTCTATGGCCTCAAACAGCGATATGGTCCGCACCATGCCATCCGGCGCGTCATCAGCCTTATAGCGCACTGACACTGACGCACCCGGCGCAGCCCGGCATATTATATACGACATATCGACAAGCGGTACAGGTACATCAGCCTGCCCGGCAAAGTTCCTGAAAAACGGAAAGATTATGCCTCTGTCGATAAAATCAGCCGCCTTGTCATAGACATTCAGGATGAAATCAGTGGAGTCAGCCGCGTCTGACGAAGCATATTTGAGCATTGCCAGGCTGCAGACGTCCAGAGCCGTATCCATCTGGTCAAGCTCGATCTCCATTATCTTAAACACGCCGGGGATCGCCGTTTCCTCGTCAGTGAGATACCTGTACGAATACACAGCCAGAAATGCCCTGACCACCCTTATGTCCGGATGTCCGCCGTAATAATCCATAAAGACCTCACAGGCTTCCGAGAGCATTCTGTCAGCGAAAAGCGCCTCACACAGGAAGCGTTCCTCAAGCTCAAATGACTGTACCTCGAAATCCCTGGCGGCCTTCCATATCTCATAAAGCTCCGCCGTCGGGCCGTTATAGTACTTGTTCAGGTAATTCAGTATGGTCTCGTCATAACGCCCGTTCTCGAATGCATAGACTGCCATCCCGACAAGGAAATCATTCTTCCCGAAATTCCTGGCCCGGATGATACGCGAACACAGACGCATCACTCTCTTGATATGTATGTTCTCATAACCGTACTCACCGGCTGCCGCATAGGCTTTCTCAAACAGGCCGCGCTGTATGAAATATTCGACGATGCTGCTTCTCTCAGCCTGGTCAAGAAGCTTCAGGTCTATCTGCAGGAGATATTTCTCCAGAGTCTCACCTTCATAGCTGTCATAGTAATAATCGATCAGGTTCTTGAGTATCGTCTTCTGGTAAAATCTGCTCACGCCATCCAGCTTCAGGGCGCGCTTGTAGACATTTATCGAGGTGTCATCCATCATCTGGTACTTCAGCGCTCTCTCGCTGCGGTTGAGCAGAACGGCCGGTTCATCCGGGCACTCCTCATAGCAGCTGCGGATATATTTGCCGGTATCCAGAAGATTGTCAAGCGAATATCTCACCGATTCAACGTGGCGTCCGCCGTCAGCGTCCTCAAAAAGTATCCTGTAGTCATCAAGGAAAAGATCCACATATATATCGCTGCTGCCCTGAGGCTCATAATAGATATCGTGATCGATCTCTTCGTAGTTGACGATGACCCGCCGGATCTGAGATATATCGTTCTCGATCTTCATACGTTTTTTGAACATGACGGTGGGAAGCTCCTTAAGCACATGCGGCGCAAGAGCCTCATTTTTCAGGTAATAGCCGTACAGTACGGCCAGGTCCATGCTGATGTTCCCCGCCCTGAGCTGTTCAAAGGCAAAGGCCCTGATGATGCCGTTATAATTGCTGAAGATACTGCTGTATCTCTCGCGCTGTTCCACCACATACCTGTACAGGTATGCCCTCTGGTCAGCGGGGAGCCTGTTGTCGAACTGAAAATAGATCAGCACGGCAGAAGGCAGCTCCTGCGCTTTCCCCAGATCCAGGGACGCCATATAATTCTCATAGAGATCCGGAGTCCTCAGGGCAGATTCTATCCCCAGCGCGTACCAGCTGTTATACTTGTTCTCGGTACAGTGTCCGATGGCCAGCAAATGCAGGACCGCGGACAGCATCTCTTTCGATTCATAGGTCTCGCAGGCCTTCATCATGGAATACATATACTGAGGCCTGAACTCACGCATGCGCATCGTCAGGGACGCATACTGAAAAATACTCTCGCGGGTCAAAGCTCCGCGTCGCATGCCCCAGATGAAAAGGCTGGTCTCAAAAGAGCCTGCCTCCCTCAATATCGACGGTTCCATATTGACAAGCCGCACTGCCTCAAGGAACATAGGCATCGCATTCTGTCCGTTTTCAAAAAGCAGGGAAAGATTTTTGAAAGCCTTCACCGCGTGCGCGCCTGCGGGATGCTCAAGCCTTATCAGCAGCACCTGCGGCTCCCATCTGTCCCTGAGCTGCCCCTCGGCATAAAAGCGTATCGTATCCGTCACCAGGTCGGTGTAGTGCTCATCATTCTTATACTCTGCGTTCGCGAAAAGATAATATATATACTCTATGGCAGACCTGTAGCGCAGTTCACGCTCATTAAACTCATCGAGTATGATGCCTGCCTCTTCTTTCTTTCCTGCATTGTTCAGATAATCTGCCTCGACGATCTTATAGACAGAATAATCGCTGTTGTTCAGGCAGCCGCTTATATCCTCCCTGGCCTCGGTTAGCCAGCTGTCCCTGGAGACCTGGCCCAGCTCATAGCTGCAGAAAAGCCTGAAAAAGCTTCTGGCCGAATGTCTCGCGTTCCTGCGTCTGGCATTCCTTTCATCCCTGACAGCCGAGTAGCAGCTGCGCACAGGCACAACTATCTTCCGGCCGAAAGTCTCCAGCACGATCGCGCCATCCGTCCGGGTACCCGGCGTCGGTTTTATGCGGTACTCCAGCTGATAGAAGCTTCCCAGAAAACTGTCCTCAGTTATCACACTGCTGAACACAGTTATAAAATCGCCTCTGACAGAGACATTTATCTTCACATGGCCCCAGTCATCCTTCTCGATGACGAGCTTGCCGTCAACGACTTCGTCAAGATCCACGAATTCGATGAGCTCCTCAGACACAGTGATGTTCACCGGATTCTTCCTGAAAGCCGCACAGAGGAACTCCTCCATGGCCAGGGAACTGTCAGTGCCCTTTATCAGGGTCTGATAGATCCGTCTGTTTTTCTTGCTCTGAAGAAAGACCCGCTCGAAATCATCACTGCTGAAGATCTCCAGGGCTTCTCCCCAGTTATCCTTCGCAAGCGCGGCAAACTGATCCAGGTCACTGATCCTGCCCGTCCCGTTTATGATGCAGAAGGGATTGCAGACATTCACCGTAAATGGAACTTCTATCTCCCCGCCGTTAGTGACAAGCGTAAAGCTGCCCTCGGCGGTATCTCCCGGCTCATATGCCGAGGAGTCAAATTCATATTCGACAGAAGCCCTCTCGCCCATGAATGACGGAGTAAGGCAGTGCATCCATCTGAGTGATGAGAAAACCATGGCCCGTATCTGAACATTATTCAGGCTGCGCACTTTAAAAGCACCATGCCGGTTCACACCGCATACCACATCAATGCTGATCTGCGGTTCTGAGATCTCTATCTGCGGATTCCTGTAATCAAAAATGCCTTTTGCAAGCCGGCTGATCTTTTCCTTCACGTTCTCTCACCTTCTTCATATGCACTGTCGGCCCAGGGCCGATCATCCACACACTCTCAGAGCCGCGCGGCGCAGCTCCCTGATCCTATATGACATACTTCATTTATTGTAGCACTAAACAGAGTGGGCTTCAACAAAAAATAAGACTGTTGTGCGCGGCGTCCGGACGTCTTCCCACTCAAATGAAAATACTCTTTCAAGGCTGTAAGTTTTGCAAATACCGCTGAAAGAGTATCCTTCTTAATTTATATGCTGAAATGGCTCTGCCGGGCTGTTATCTCCGGCCGCGCTTTATGATCTCATGCCTTCCGGGGCCATTGGATACCATTGTTATGGGTACCTCCAGCTCCTTCTCAACAAATTCGATATACCTCCTGCAGTTTTCAGGCAGTCTGTCATATTCCGTGATCCCGCGGATATCTGTCTTCCAGCCCGGAAGTACTGTGTATACCGGCTTCGCTTTCTTTAAGAGACGGGTGACAGGGAAATCTCTTGTCACTTTCCCGTCTATCTCATACCCTGTGCAGACAGGGATCTCATCCAGGTAGCCAAGCACGTCAAGCACTGTGAGGGCAGCCTCTGTCGCGCCCTGGATACGGCATCCGTATCTTGAGGCTACTGTGTCGAGCCAGCCCATACGCCTCGGTCTTCCGGTAGTGGCACCATACTCGCCGCCGTCTCCTCCGCGTCTCCTGAGTTCATCGGCCTCATCACCGAATATCTCGGAGACAAACTCTCCGGCGCCCACAGCGCTGGAATAGGCCTTGACCACGGTTATGACGTCCTTTATCTCATAGCAGGGAATGCCCGCGCCGATAGCTCCGTACGAAGCCAGTGTGGACGAGGAGGTGACCATCGGATAGATGCCGAAATCCGGATCCTTGAGCGACCCGAGCTGCCCCTCCAGGAGCACAGTCTTGCCCTCGCTCAGCGCCTGGTGAAGATATGATGAGACATCGCAGACATATGGCTCAATCATCCGGGCGTACTCTCTCAGTTCGTCATAGACCTTGTCAGGGTCAAGCTTCTCTTTATGATAAAGGTGCTCAAACATTACATTCTTCAGAGTCACGACACGCTCAACCTTTTCCCTCAGAGCGTCTTCATCGTCAAAAAGCTCATTCACCTGAAAACCGATCTTGGCATACTTGTCAGAATAGAAGGGAGCGATGCCGGACTTTGTCGATCCGAACGACTTCCCTGCAAGCCTCTCCTCCTCATAAGTATCCAGTAGAACATGGTAGGGCATCAGTATCTGCGCCCTGTCAGAGACCAGAAGCTTCGGCTTCGGGACGCCTCTGCTGACAATATCATCCAGCTCCCTGATCAGGTAGGGGATATTCAGCGCAACGCCGTTGCCGATAATGCTCGTCGTATGGTTGTAAAATACTCCCGAAGGAAGAAGATGCAGGGCGAACTTACCGTAATTATTGATGATGGTATGTCCCGCGTTGCTGCCTCCCTGGAACCTGATGATAATATCTGATTCCTCGGCAAGCATGTCCGTTATCTTGCCCTTTCCTTCATCTCCCCAGTTTGCACCAACTATTGCTCTAACCATATGATTTTGCTCCTCCTGTTTCTGATCTATTTCCTGCTGTCAAAATCAAGCAGATCACTTAATTCTACGTCAAGACTCCGTGCCAGCGTCAACAGCACGCCTAAAGTAGGATTGCATTTCGCATTCTCCAGGTCGGAAATATAAGTTCTGTGCAATCCGCACATATCAGCGAGTGTCTGCTGTGAGATACGGTTTCCCTTCCGATATCTTTTAATATTATTACTAAGCACATGTTTCATTCTGTCAATTTCAACTTCCGCTGTTACTCTACGCTCGTTCATCTAAGAAAACCTCCAAATAATAACCAGGTGCTATATATGATCGGCAGCGCCTGCTCCCACCGGGCAGGACGAATATACCTTGTCTATTTATCCTTCCTCGTTATGCCGCAATGTTTATGGTAGCAGATAAAACGATTCTTTTCAATAGCTCACCGGAAATTGTCTCGGCAAAATGCGATATTTCGTGTATATAAAAATGCTGTACCCCCGTCATCGCTGATACAGGGATACAGCACCTTTGCTTCAGATCATCTGTCCGGCGGAGAGCTCATTAAAACATGAAGCCCTGCGGCGGCATCTGACATTAATCAATATTTGTAGAAGCCTTCTCCGGTCTTTCTTCCAAGCTTGCCTGCACGTACCATCTTCTTGAGAAGTACGTTCGGACGATACTTGGGATCGCCAAATTCTGTGTAAAGAACATTCATAACTGCAAGAACGACATCAAGGCCGATCAGGTCAGCTAATTCAAGAGGGCCCATGGGATGATTAGCACCAAGCTTCATAGCTGTGTCGATGCCCTCAGCGCTTGCAAGGCCATCAGCAAAGATGCCGATACCTTCGTTGCAGTAAGGAACAAGGATCCTGTTAACTACGAATCCGGGGCCTTCCTTAACTGTAACAGGTGTCTTGCCGATCTCTTTTGCGATAGCAACAACCTTCTCTACGGTCTCATCAGGTGTATTGTATCCGGGGATAACCTCGACGAGCTTCATAACCGGTGCAGGATTGAAGAAATGCATTCCGATAAGCGGTCTGCTGAGGCCTGCTCCGATCTCAGTAACTGAAAGTGAAGAGGTGTTGGTGGCAAAAATACAGCTGGGCTTGCAGATCTTGTCAAGCTCACGGAAAGTCTGATGCTTGATCTCCATATTCTCGATTGCCGCTTCTACAACGAGATCTGCATCGCCAACGATATCTTTAAGTCCGGTAGAGATCTTAGCAAGGATCTTGTCAGCATCTTCCTGAGCCATCTTGCCCTTCTTTACTCTGCCTGCAAAACCCTTAGCGATCTTAGCTTTTCCGCCAGCTGCGAGCTCTTCAGTGATATCAGTTAAGTAAACCTCATAACCCTCTGTCTGAGCGAATGCCTGACCGATACCTGATCCCATTGTACCAGCACCAATTAATGCAACTTTCATGATGATTACCTCCTTAGGATAAAAAAACATATGTAATTTAAAGAATCTTCCCCGGGCTGCAGCGAACTTACACCGCGGTTCAGAAACTGTCTAACAATAACAGCGGCAGACGCAGCTTAAGCGTTGATGAAATTCTTATCTTTGCGCTTGTTGAGGAATGCGTCCATGCCCTCGATCTGATCATGAGTCTTGAAGCAGCTTCCGAAAAGCTTCTCTTCAATAACGATAGCCTTGTCCATATCTACCTGAAGACCGTCGTTAACAGCCTTCTTGGATGCGCGTACTGCGATAGGCGCGTTGGAAGCGATCTTCTTTGCAAGCTTCTCAGCTGCAGGCATAAGCTCTTCCTGAGTATAAACAGCATTGACAAGTCCGATCTCCTTAGCCTGAGCAGCCTTTATATTCTTTGCTGAATAGATGATCTCCTTGGCAATACCAGGGGAGACAAGACGTGCAAGTCTCTGTGTTCCGCCGAATCCGGGAGTGATCCCCAGACCTACCTCGGGCTGTCCGAACATAGCGTTGTCTGAGCAGATACGCATATCACAGCTCATAGCGATCTCGTTGCCGCCGCCAAGTGCGAATCCGTTGATAGCAGCAATTACAGGGATAGGGAATGTCTCAATCCTTCTGAAGAGGTCGTTGCCCTTTTTACCAAAAGCTTCGGCTTCCTCAGGTGTAAATGTGCTCATCTGAGCAATGTCTGCTCCGGCAACGAAAGACTTGTCGCCATCGCCGGTAAGAATAAGTGCTCTCACCTTATCAAGATCAACCCCGTTAAGAACAGCCTCAAGATCATTGAGAACATCGGAGTTAAGAGCATTAAGAGCCTTAGGACGGCTGATAGTGATGATAGCAATGTTGTCTTTCACTTCATATAAAACAGTCGACATTTTTTTACTTCCTTTCCAGAATAATTCTGTGAATCGATCCAAATATCACCCGGTCGATGATCACTTTGAACAAATACAAAAGTTATCAAATCAATTCTACAACAATTAAGGCAATAAGTAAATACTTTGACAATTATTTTCGCCCGGTTTTATGTATTTTTAAATATAATACATTCCTCAGAAAGAAATACTATCATTTTTGTCTAATTTTACTGGTTAACCGCTTCAAAAGCAGGCAATAGTGGGTTAAATATTTGTCAATATGCCGGCCCTGCGATACCCGCCGGCGCGGATATGTTTCCGCCAGCTTTATACCGGCAGCTTTCATGCTGCCGTTCCTTTTGCCTGTATCACTATAACACGTAAAAACACAAAATGCTGCCTGCTTACCGCAGACAGCACAGCCATCATTCTTAATATTTACCTTCCATGTTTAAAGAGTGCCGGATCGATACATCATGAAAACCAAAAACGGATCACTCTCTTCGCTGTTACCAGGAAGTTCTTGGGGAATGGCCAGTGCTTATCAGTATTGACCACACCGACCTCGCAGACCCTGCATTTGTTATGAACTATATACACGTTGAGCAGTCTTTCCGCTATGAATCCGAATATGCGCTGCTGATAACTGTTATAGCCTGTAAGATCACAGCGCTTTTCCAGCTTAAATAAAATCGCGAACAGCCATTCACAGTAATCTTTAAAAAGCTGATTCCCGGCAATCATCATATTGAAAAAATACGCGCTTTTACCGTTCATTACTGTGTCAAAATCATGAAGGTACTCAGGACATATCTCGGAAATAACTTCTCTCGTCGATAATAAATCCCGCTCAAATCCTGAGACCTCACAGTACTGCTCTGTCAGAGTATTTTTCAGGTGCATGGGAAATGGAACAATTATATCGTGATCCCTGAGCTTCTTTTTTATATCATTTTCAGACAGGATCTTTTTGCTGTTCAATGATCTGCAGAAATACCGTCTGTAGTGGACAAGTCCGATGTAATCGTCATCAACATGTTTCCACATCCAGTAAAGGCCTGTCAATTCACAGAACGTAGGATTCTTAACAGAAATATTATCTCCCGAGTTATCCCTGAGATATCCCAGATCAGCTTTGCCCTCTGCGCCAACCTGCAATACACGGTAATTGGACGGAGCTGTATTATTAAACTGTTTATGCGCCGCGATATATATCATCTGTCCCTCCCGATATCACAAGATGAAAATAATCTGTATCTGGTCCATTGAACTGCGGATAACAGGACTCGAACCTGCACGCCTGTCGGCAATAGATCCTAAGTCTATCGCGTCTGCCAATTCCGCCATATCCGCATAAACCAAAAAGCAGTTCGCCTGCGGCGATGTGTCGCTTCAAGACGTACTGCTTTGGTAAATGAGACATCCGGGGTTCGAACCCGGGACACCTAGATTAAAAGTCTAGTGCTCTACCAACTGAGCTAATATCCCATATAAACTGGTCCGTATGACTGAACCCATAAGCTGGGCTAGTTGGATTCGAACCAACGCAATCCAGGAGTCAAAGTCCTGTGCCTTACCTCTTGGCGATAGCCCAAAATCCATACATACTGTACTGTATAAAATATATTATCCGCTTCAGCCTGACAGGAGGTTTCTGCGAAAGGGTGGATACAGGGACTCGAACCCTGGGCCTCCAGAGCCACAATCTGGCGCGCTAGCCAACTGCGCTATACCCACCATGGGAAAATGTCCTCGCATATAAATATATGAGGAGCGAGCCTGAAGGGATTCGAACCCCCGACCCACGGCTTAGAAGGCCGTTGCTCTATCCAGCTGAGCTACAGACTCGAAGAGCAGGTGATGGGAATCGAACCCACGTATCCAGCTTGGAAGGCTGGTGTTCTACCATTGAACCACACCTGCAAAATGAGTCGGGGTGACAGGATTCGAACCTGCGGCCTCCTGGTCCCAAACCAGGCGCTCTAGCCAAGCTGAGCCACACCCCGTCAACCTCGGAAAGCATGCAATTAAAAACGGCCGCTTAAATCGCGCATGGAACATTATATTATAGAATCACTCCGTTTGTCAACGGTTCCGGTGCGAAAAAAGTGCAGATTTTTAACCGCTTACCGGGCTGTCCTTTATGCCGTCTCTTCCGGGCCGATATACTGCTCGTAATATTCGCGGTAAGCCTTCTCGTATTCCGGGCTCTTTCTCATCTTCAGGTCATGCATATAGGCATGTGCGTCCTTGTTTTCCGGCGAGACGCGGATGACTGCCACCGCGACGTTCATGCTGTGGTCCGAAATGCGTTCGCAGTTCGTCAGGATGTCGTTGAAAATGAACCCCTGGTCGGCCGTGCAGATGCCCTTCTGGAGCCTCTCCACATGCGTCTCCTTCAGCGTCGCGCAGATGACGTCTATGACGCCCTGGAGCGGTTCCACCTTTTTGGCAAGAGCCGCATCATTTTTCAGATAGCTGTCGATCGCCATCGTATAGATTTCCTGAATGGCACTCATCAGGCGCTTCTCTTCTTCCTTTGCCTGCGGCGAGAAGCTGATTTCCTTGTCCGCAAGTTCTTCCGCGGCCTTTGCCAGGTTCAGGGCATGGTCGGCGATTCGCTCGAATTCATTGATTCCGTGCAGGATCTTCGAATTGATGCGCATGTCTTCTTCCACCAGCTTGTTCGCGGCGGAAAGCTTCTGAAGGAAGGCACCGATATGATCCTCGTAGGCATCGATCTTCTCTTCATTTTCATTCATCCGTTCCATCTTTTCCGGCTCAAAATGCTCCAGCAGGCCGACGGCGGTATCCAGGCTTTCCCTGGTGAGGGAAACCATCCCCTTCATGCTGTTTTCGCACTCAGCCAGGGCAATCGTAGGAGTCGCGATCAGACGCTCATCCAGGAAGAAAAGCCTGTCTTCCTTCGAATCCTTTACCAGGAAGCGTGCCAGTTTCTCCAGCTGCTTAATGAACGGGAAGAGGAGCGCTGTCGTCAGGAGATTGAATACGGAATGGACAAAGGCGATTCCGACCGGATCGATGTATCTGCTGATAAAGGAAAAATTCAGGAAACTGTTCAGCCCGTAAAAAACACACAACCAGACCAGCGTTCCGATGATATTGAAGGAAATGTGGACGACTGCCACCCTTTTTGCATTTCGGTTGACGCCGATGGAAGAAAGCAGGGCTGTGACGCAGGTTCCGATGTTCTGGCCCATGATGATCGGGATCGCCATTCCGTAGGTAATATGTCCGGTCATGGACAGCGCCTGCAGGATGCCGACGGAAGCCGCAGAGCTCTGGATAATGCCGGTCACGCCTGCACCGACCAGGACGCCGATCAGCGGGTTCGTAAAGGCCGTCAGGACATCGGTGAATCCCGGCATGTCCTTGAGAGGGCTGACTGCATCGGACATCATCGTCATGCCCGTCATCAGAATACCGAAGCCGACCAGCATGGTTCCGATGTCCTTCTTTTTCTGCTGCTTGGCCATCATGATCATCAATACGCCGACCATGGCAAAGACCAGTGAGAAATAAGCAGGATTCAGAAGCTTGATGGCTGTGTTGTCAGAAGTGATGCCGGCCAGAGAAAGGATCCAGGCCGTAAGCGTCGTCCCGATGTTCGACCCCATGATCACGCCGATTGTCTGGCCCAGTTCCATGATTCCGGAATTGACGAAGCCGACCAGCATGACGGTCATGGCGGAAGACGACTGAATGGCAATGGTAATGATCATGCCGAACAGCAGGCCCTTGAAAGGATTGTTCGTTGCTTTCTTCAGCATCTTTTCAAGTTTGCTGCCGGTCATCTTTTCAAGCGAACCGGAAAGAAGCGTCATTCCGAATAAGAAAAATGCCAGTCCGCCGATCAGACCGATTGCCGAAAAAACATCCATAAAGCCCCCCTTGGATCATGATGAAATTGAAATTTCCGTATAAAATTATATCATCCGGAGACATTTTGAAACACCGCAAATTTGCATTTTGACAAAGTTTCTGCAGGTGGGGGAAAATATGGATTCTGTATCCTTCAGGGATGTCCGGGTGGGGGTCATTCCAGCATATTCAATGCAAAATGGGCTTCTCCATGCCTGTCGATTTCCATGATGATGTAGCTCGGACGGCGCCCTTCCTGTCTCGGATAGGCAAGACTCCCCGGATTGATCACCGTAACTTCCGGGTCGCTCATGTCAATTGACGGTCTGTGGGTATGGCCGTACATCACGATATTGAAGCCCCTGGACTTCGCTTCATCCTTCAGCATCGCCGTTGTCATGGAGACGCCGTACTGATGCCCGTGGACAACCAGGATCCTGTATCTGCCGAAAGTGATTTCCTCTTCTTTTTCAAGATCCGAGAAAAAGTCATTGTTGCCTTTGACAATCGTGCAGGGGCACGCAGCCATTTCCCGGATGCGGCCTTCATGTCCTTCCGTATCTCCGCAGTGGATCAGATAGTCAAAGGGCCTGGTCTTATTGATTACGATGTTTAATTCCGTTTCATGTCCGTGCGTATCGCTGACGATTAAGATTTTCATTCTGCTGCCGTTTCATTTTCTTCATCAGTTTTCGTTCCATTTTCTTTCATCAGTTTTTCTTTCATCAGGCGCAGAGCCTGACCCCGGTGGCTGATTTTATTTTTCTCTTCCGGGGAAAGCTCAGCCGAAGAACATCCTTTTTCCGGCACATAGAAGATCGGGTCATAGCCGAACCCGTTGACGCCCCTGATTTCATGGGCGATTCTTCCTTCAAAAATCCCTTTGGCCGTGAACTCCCGTCCGTCCGGATACGCCGCAGAAATGACGCAGACGAAGCGCGCGGTGCGTTTTTCTTCCGGAACATCTTTCATTTTCTTCAGGATCTCCGTATTTTTTATATCATAGGAAGTTTCCTCACCCATCCAGCGGGCGGAGTAAATTCCCGGCTCGCCGTTCAGCGCATCGATTTCAAGTCCAGAATCATCCGCCAGCGTGATTTCCCCGCAGGCTTTTTCAACTGTCCTGGCCTTGATCAGGGAATTTTCCTCAAATGTTTTTCCGTTCTCGGCAATCGGGACATCGCAGCCTGCCTCTTTCATGGAGACTACGTCATAGCCGGTGTCCTTCAGGATTTCCCGAATCTCTTTCAGTTTTCCCTTGTTGCCTGTCGCAAATACGATTTTCTTCATATTTTTCCTTTCCGGTCAGCTGCTTCTGCAGATATTTTATTATAAAGGATTTTGTCCCGGGAATAAACCCGCAGTTTCAGACAGACAGAAAAAGTTTACGGACAGACATTAAAAACAGGCGGTGTCCTTCCGGGTTTCCCCTTCCGCGGCACCGCCTGTGCAAATGCATACAGCTGTAAAATCATTCCGTCAGGCAGAACAGACTGCCTGTCTTCTGTTCTGCAGGTTTATGCAGCCTGCGTCTTCTTGCTCCTTGCCTGCTGAATCATTGTCTTGAATCCCATGACTGCAAGCACCAGGGAAAGGACAACCAGGAGGATTGCCAGGATCATCTGAACAGAAGTCCAGAACGGATCCGTGCCTTCTGCCATTGCCTGAAGAGCCGAAATCTTGGAAAGAATTGTCTGGCAGAGCGAGGTGATCGTAACAACCAGCATGAAGATCATCGGAATGAACATCATCTTGTTGTTCTTGCCGACATGGCCGAGCCATGCTGCGACGCCCAGAAGTCCGACGCCTGCAAGCAGCTGGTTGGCAGCACCGAACAGCGGCCAGATCTTGGAATATCCTGTCATGCCGAGGCCGACGCCGATGATAACCGTGATGATAGTTGCTACATACATATTCGTGAAGATGGCTTTTGCACCGCCTGCCTTCTTCGCATCGCCGACTGTCTCGCCCTCTTTCAGCCACAGTTCCTGGAACATATAGCGTGCAAGACGTGTAGCCGTATCAAGGGATGTCAGGCAGAAAACGGAAACAGCAAGAACCAGCATCGTGTACATCCAGGATACGATCGGGCTGTCCATGCCGACGAATGTTCCGACCATCTTGGAAATACCTGTTGCGAAAACAACGGTCGGGCTCGAAAGAGTCTTGGTCGCGTCCGCTCCGGAAGCTTCCTGGAACACATAGGCAACTGCACACAGGGAAAGGACTGCCACGATGCATTCAATCAGCATTGCGCCGTAGCCGATCGGCAGGGCATCTTTTTCATTATCAATCTGCTTGGAGGATGTTCCGGAAGAAACCAGTGAATGGAATCCGGAGATTGCTCCGCAGGCAATCGTAACGAACAAAGCCGGGAACAGCGTTCCGCCGGTCAGAAGACCGTTGGATTTCTGTACAAATCCGGTAAAGGCCGGCATGTTCATATCTGCCTGTCCCATGAAACCGCAGCCGATGACGCCGACGATGGATACGATGATCATGAAATAAAGCAGGAAAGAGCTTAAATAGTCACGCGGCTGAAGAAGGATCCAGACAGGCGTGACGGATGCGATCAGGATATAGACACCGAGCAGGATCATCCAGACCGAATAGGAGAAATTCAGCGGATGCCATACATAGCCGATAGCCACAATGGCAATGATTCCAATGATTCCGATGACGGTTGCGATTCCGACGTTGACGCCCCTGCGGTAGACCATGATGCCGAAGACAATCGCCAGGGCGATGAACAGCATGGAAATCATAGCCGTCTGCTGATGGGCAATCAGGTTCTGTCCTTCAATGGCAGCTCCGCTGGCATTCGTGGAACCGAACGTGGAAGCCACGATCGATGTGAAGGCAGCGACGACCAGAAGGAGAACCAGGTAGCCGAAAATCGTAAAGAGCTTCTTTGCTCCGTTGCCCATCGTATCGCCGACGACCTCGCCGAGTGACTGGCCGTTGTGGCGGATGGATGCAAACAGGGCACCGAAATCATGGACAGCACCGAAGAAAATGCCGCCGACCAGGACCCACAGAAGAACCGGAACCCAGCCGAAGCATGCTGCCTGAATCGGGCCATTGATCGGGCCTGCGCCTGCAATGGATGAAAAATGATGTCCCAGAAGGACAGGAGCCTTTGCCGGACAATAATCCACGCCGTCTTCCAGTGTATGAGACGGAGTCGGCCTGTCAGATTCAATGCCCCAGGTTTTCTCCAGCCACCGGCCGTAGAACAGATATCCGCAGACCAGAGCGGCTATTGAAAGGATCAGAATGAGAACTGCATTCATTTCTATTACCCTCCTCTTAAATAAGATGGAAAAAGATTTATAAAAAAGTCATTTCAGGACCTTCTTATACGTTTTCATCACATTCTTCGCGGCACGGTTGCCGACCATCTTCATCCTGCCGAGGTCGAATACCACAATTCTTGCCTCGCTGTATCCCCGCACTCCGAATGTGTAATTCCGGAAGAACTTCAGCCCGCGGACCGCCTTTTCCGTTTCTTCGGAAAGCGGCTTCTGGCTGATGAACATCGCCGTCATGAAGCTGAGCATGTGATCCTTCGGCATCGTCTTATTTCCCTGGCGTACAAGTTCCGGCTCGATTCTCTCCGCCACATCCCGCCCGAAACGGTTCACATCTTCTTCCGTAATCTCGTCTTTTGCCAGAAAGAAAATATGTTCCTTCGTATTCTGCCGCCACAGCTCGGCGCTCTTTACCAGGACATATTTCATTCCCGTGATATCGTAGAACGCATAGGCGTCATATGAGCCATTCCCGATCGCAAACGGCTTTTTAATGGTGCAGACCCCTTCATGCGACCGGATGAGGTTTTCCAATAATGTTTTCTTATCCATACCTTAAATAAATATAAAATTTTCATAAATTATATCACCGGGGTATGGTAAAAGCAATAAAGAAATCTGTCTGCCTGCAAAAAAAAGAACCGCCCCGAAGGGCGGTTCAGGTTCCCGGATGAGGCCTCGGCGGCCTCGGTCCCAGAAACTGGTAATAATACGTTTTAATCATGCCGTTGTACAGCTTCCGGTTCTTATCGGCTTTTCTTCCGATGTACCGTTCCGCATCCTCATAGGCCGAAATGATATACATCGACCAGCTGTCCAGACGGGCATAAGCTTCTCCCAGTTCTTTGTAAAGTTCTGGAAGATTCTCTCTTTCCTCAATGCGTTCTCCGTAGGGAGGATTCGCAAAAAGGAATCCGTATTTCTTCGGATGGCTGAGATCCCTGACCGCCCTTGCCTGGAAATGAATCATTTTCGCGACACCCGCTGCTTCGGCATTTTCCCGCGCGGCCTTCACAGCCCTCGGGTCAATATCATAGCCCTGAATATCGGTTTCCGTGTCGAGGTTTACATAAGATTCGGCTTCTTTTCTTGCCGCTGCCCACGTTCTCTTCGGCAGAAGGGTCTCCCATTCCTCGGAAGCAAAGGTTCTCTTCATGCCGGGAGCAATCCGGGCCGCCATCATAGCCGCTTCAATCGGAAAAGTTCCCGATCCGCAGAACGGATCGACAAAAATGCGGTCCGCCTTCCACGGCGTCAGCTGGATCAGCGCCGCCGCGAGGGATTCGGAAATCGGGGCAATGACCGGGCTTACCCGGTAGCCTCTTTTATGAAGAGAATCGCCTGACGTGTCGATGCCGATCGTCACGATATCTTTTTTGATGGAAACCCGCAGCGGATAGGAAGCCCCGTCTTCTTCAAACCAGGAGACGCGGTAATGTTCCTTCATGCGCTCGACCATAGCCTTTTTCATGATGCTCTGGATATCCGACGGAGAAAAGAGCGCGCTTTTTACAGAGGAAGCCTTCTTGACCCAGAACTTCCCGTCACGCGGAATCATTTCCTCCCACGGTATCTTTTTCGTCTCTTCGAAAAGCTCGTCAAAATTCGTCGCTTTGAATTCACCGGCCTTGATCAGGACTCTCTCCGCAGAACGGAGATTCACGTTCGCACGCGCAGCCGCCTCTTCATTTCCGGAAAAGGTGACACGTCCGTCGTCGACGCCGACGATTTCATAGCCGAGGTCCTGGATTTCCCTTTTCAGGACAGCTTCCAGGCCGAAATGGCAGGGCGCAATCAGCTCCATCTTCATTTTCTCATGGCTTTCTTTGCTTTTTTCGCGATATTTTCCGCTGTCAGACCGTAGGCCTTGAAAAGTTCAGCCGGCTTGCCAGACTGTCCGAAAAGGTCTTCCACGCCGACCATCGCAAAACCGCAGTCCGCTTTTCCTGCAAGGACTTCCGCCACTGCACTGCCGAGTCCGCCGATGACCGAATGCTCTTCCGCCGTCACGATGGCTTTCGTATTTCTTGCCATCCTCAGGATGCAGGCTCTGTCAATCGGCTTGATGGAATACATATCGACCACGGCCGCTTCGATGCCGTCCTTCGCAAGAAGATCCGCTGCCTTCAGAGCCGTGCCGACCATCAGTCCGCAGGCAATGAGGCAGACATCCTTTCCTTTTCGAAGGACTGCCGATTTGCCGGGTTCAAACGGAGTGCTTTCCTTCGTCACATTTTCAACTGCCATCCTCGAAGTGCGGATAAAGACCGGTCCTTCGATTTCTGCTGCCTTGAAAACAGCCTTGCGGCATTCAATGGCATCGCATGGAACAAAGACAGTCATGTTCGGAAGCACGCGCATCAGCGCAATGTCTTCGATTGACTGGTGCGAGCCGCCGTCCTCGCCGACGGAGAGTCCCGCATGCGAGAAGCCGAATTTCACGTTCGCGTTCGCATAGCAGACTGCGTTGCGGATGATTTCAAATGCCCTGCCTGCTCCGAAAAGAGCAAAGGTGCTGGCAAAGGGAATGAGTCCCGCACGTGCCATGCCGGCTGCTGCCGCGACCATGTTTGCTTCTGCGATTCCGAAATCAAAGAAGCGGTCCGGATAGGCTGCCTTGAAAATACCGCTCTTGGTAGCTCCTGCAAGATCCGCATCCAACGCCACTACTTTATCATTTTTTGCGCCCAGTTCGGTAATCGCTTTGCCGTAGGCGTCACGAGTCGCTTCTGCCATTATGCCTCCACCCCCAGTTCTTTCATTGCCTGCTCGTACTGTTCCTTATTCGGAGCCTTGCCGTGCCAGCCGACCTGATCCTGCATGAAGGAAATGCCCTGTCCCTTGTGCGTTTCCGCGCAGACGAACAGCGGCTGTCCCTTATGCGGCGTATCGAGTGCTGCCGCAACGTCCTCGGCATTGTTGCCGTTCGGAACCTTGACGCATTTGAATCCGAAAGCGCCGTACTTCGCCATCATGTCGCCGACGCCCATGACATCATCATTTCTCCCGTCGATCTGGAGACCGTTGTGATCCAGGATGACCGTCAGATTATCCAGCTTGTAATGGACCGCAGACATCGCAGCTTCCCAGACCAGACCTTCCTGGCTTTCGCCGTCGCCGATCACCGCATAGACCTTGTAGTTCTTCTTCATGTGTTTCGCTGCCAGTGCGATACCGCCGGCAATCGCCACGCCCTGACCGAGAGAACCTGTATTCACGTCAACGCCGGGGCATTTCCGGAAATCCGGATGACCCTGCAGCGGGCTGTGGAACTGTCTTAAATGCCAAAGCTCTTCCTTCGGAAAATAACCAAGATCTGCAAGAATTGCATACTGCGCCGGGCAGGCATGTCCCTTGCTCAGCACGATGCGGTCCCTGCCGTCCCATTCCGGATTCTTCGGATCGATTTTTGCCTTCTTATAATATAGCGCCATCAGGATCTCGAGAACACTCAGAGATCCGCCCGGATGACCGGACTGACTCAGATACAGCATCCTGACAATGTCCGCCCTGAGCAAGCGGGCTTTGTCTTCCAAATCAACTTTTTTCATGTCTTGGCTTCCTTTCTTCAGCTTCGATGATCACGACATGTTTTCAATAAACTGCTACAGAGCACTGTATCACTTTTATAATGGAAAATCACCTATTATTACAATTTTGATGCGGCCGTTATGTAAATCTTAAATTATTTGCAACAAATTGACATAAAATCTTATTTTTTATATTGCTTTTTAAAAAGCCGGAGATTATAATCAAATTGTAAAAAGAATTTACCCTTCAACAAATTTTTTTTACAATTAATAACCCCTTATTAATTATTTATACTCCCCTAGAGGCGGTCATGCAGCTCCCCTGCATGACCGCTTCGCTTTGCTGTGAGTACTTAATGAGACTTAAGTGATTTCCATGTCACGCCGGTCACCTGATAGCCGGCGCCCCGTACAGCATTCTCCAAAGTACTTGTTTCTATTTTTTCTTTCATAAGAGCTTTGACTGTCTGTGTTTCCAAATCTGCACTTGCCCAGACTTCTCCCAGGGAATTCAGGGAATTCTCCACACGGATGCAGCAGTTTGAGCACATCATGCCGTCGATGGAAAGCCTTGCTTCATAACAATAATGGACATGATTCCTGTCCTGCACTTTCAGTTTCTTCGGCACGGCTTCTCCGCTTCCGCAGCATCCGGATCTCAGGCTCCTGCGCATTCCCCTGATCCCGAAGAAAAGAGCCGCAGCAAGAACAGAAAGAATGACGATATCCGCTGTCATTTTCCGTCCTCCTTTATGTAAGTCTTCTCGATTCTCCCCTTCTTCTCCATGGGTGGAATCCGGCTCCCGATTCCGCACTTCTCCGCAAAATCCTTTTCCGGAAATGCAGCAGCCAGCAGATAGGCTGCTTTGCAGAGTTCCTCCTCGGACAGGGATAATTTCAGCATGGACATCTGTTCCTTCAGAAAATCTGTATTCTCTTTTAATTTTCTCGCAGCAAGGTATCCTTCATCCGTCAGGTACGTCTTTCCGTATTTTTCCTTTACCAGAAGTCCCTGCTTCATCATCCTCTCCAGCATGTTGCTGACGGAAGGCTTCGTGACATGCAGCCTCTTCGCGATGCTGACGCAGGAGACATCCATTTCCTGCCGCGAGAGCTCGTAAATGCACAGGATATATTTCAGGTACGCCTCGTTCAGGCCTTCTGTCTGCATTTCCTTCCTGCTTTCTTAAGTTCTTTCTGATACTTCCTGCAGGACGCGCAGTTTCCGCTGCACTGTTCACAGGATCCATGCCGCAGGGTATGCCGTACCGCAAAAAACATCAGAACGGCAATCACTGCCGTGATGATAATCGTAGCTGCCATCTTTGCTCCTTTCAAACTCATTTTTCAGATCCGCTTCCGGTCATTCCGTCACTTTTCCCGCTGTCTTCCCTGTGATGCCCATCGTGACGCCCTTCCCGCCGCAAAATAGATAAGGCAAACCAGCGGATAATACTTACGGCTCCGTATACGGCAGCGGCGAACCCGATCGCCGCCGCCCCGTACAGGAAGGAAGTCCATGCATCCTGTATTCTCATCTTTCATCCTGCCGCTTTCACGCTTGATACGAAAGCCTGATGAACAGTTTTCGGTTTCCTTGCCACAAAATAGATGATCATCATAATGACCAGAAGGGCAATGCCCTGTCCGATCCCGAAACCGGATCCGAAGAACCACCAGGATCCGAGCTGGAAACTCAGGAATGCCAGCACATAGCCCATGGCGACCTGATAGCCGATGGCGATCCAGCCCCATTTCCTGCTTCCCATCTCGCGCAGGATTGTCGCCATCGCGACGACGCACGGCGGATCGAACAGGTTCAGGACCATGAAGGAGAAGGCACCGATAGAAGTGAACATCCCGGCGATTCCCGCGCTCACGGCCGCATCCTCGGCACCGGCCGCGACGCCGTTCAGGACACCGAGCGTCCCGATGGCCTGTTCCTTGGCCATCTCAGCGGAAATGACTGCGACCGCCCCTTTCCAGTCACCGAATCCGAGAGGCGCGAAGAACCATTTCACGGCATTGCCGATCGAGGCGAGCATGCTGCTTTCGATATCGACCATCTGCATCGTCCAGCTGAAGTTCGACAGGAGCCAGATGGCGATACAGGCGGTGAAGATGATCGTGCCGGCCTTGATGATGAAGGCCCTTGCCCTCTCCCACATATGGATCAGGACGCCCTTGAGGGAAGGGATATGGTAAACCGGCAGTTCCATGACGAACGGTGCCGGATCCCCGCCGAAATACCTCGTCTTCTTCAGCGAAATCCCCGACAGTACGATGATGGCGATCCCGACGAAATACATCGCCGGCGCGATCCATACATTGCCCGGGAAGAAGGTCGTCGTAATCATGGCGATGATGACCATCTTCGCGGAGCAAGGCATGAAGGTGCAGAGCATGATCGTCATGCGCCTGTCTTTTTCATCCTCGATCGTACGGGCTGCCATGACGGCCGGCACGCCGCATCCGGTCCCGATCAGCATCGGGATGAAGGACTTTCCGGAAAGACCGAACCTCCGGAAAATGCGGTCCATAATGAAGGCGACGCGGGCCATATACCCCGAATCCTCCAGGACCGCAAGGAAAAAGAAGATGAGGAGCATCTGCGGGACAAAGCCAAGCACCGTCCCGACGCCGCCGATCAGGCCTTCGACGATGAGTCCCTGCAGCCAGTCCGCCGCCCCGGCAGCCTGAAGTCCGTTCGACGCCGCATTCGTAATCCAGTCCCCGAACAGCGTATCGTTCACGAAATCGGTCAGCCACCCGCCGACCGTGGAAACCGAGATGTAGTACATCAGCCACATGATGCCCGCGAAAATCGGCAGGGCAAGGATCCGGTTCGTCACGACCCGGTCGATCTTATCGGAAGCCGACAGACTGCCTTTCTTCGCCTTCTTCCTGATGCACTGCGTAACGACTTGATTGATGTAGGCATAGCGCTGGTTCGTGATGATGCTTTCGGAATCATCCTCCAGCTCCTTCTCGCAGTCGGCGACATGCTGATTGATATGATCCTGCAGTCCGGCCGGGAGCTTCAGCTGTTCCGCGACCTTCTCATCCTTCTCGAACAGCTTCACCGCGTACCACTGAAGGGAACGGCTGTCGACCTTCTCCTGTATGGATTCCTCGATATGCGCCAGGGCATGTTCCACGACGCCGCCGTAGACGTGCGGCCGTTCCCCGACCTCCCTGCTTTGCGCGTATTCGATGGCACGTTCCGCTACCGCGGCGGAACCGTCGCCTTTGAGGGCGCTCATCGGCATGACCTCACAGCCCAGCGTGTCCGCCAGCTTCTTCAAGTCGATCCGGTCCCCGCTCTTCTCCACGAGATCCATCATGTTGAGGGCAATGACCATCGGAATGTTCAGTTCCAAGAGCTGCGTCGTCAGGTACAGGTTCCTCTCAATGTTTGTAGCATCCACGATATTGATGATTGCATCCGGCTTATCATTTACCAGATAGTTCCTGGATACGACTTCCTCCAGGGAATACGGGGACAGGGAATAGATTCCCGGAAGATCCTGGATAATGACGTTCTTATGTCCTTTCAGCCTTCCGTCTTTTTTCTCCACCGTGACTCCCGGCCAGTTTCCCACATACTGGGTGCTTCCGGTCAGGTCGTTGAACAATGTCGTCTTCCCGCAGTTCGGGTTGCCCGCAAGGGCGATCTTGATCTCCATTTTTCTTTTCCTTTCTGATGAGCTTCCAGTCATCTGCCGCATTTCCGGCTCATTTCTTTCCGTGCGGTATATGTTAGTCATAGCTAACTTTTAGGCGCAAAAAATGGCGCCTGCGCGTCGTCATTCCACTTCGATCTTCTCTGCATCCGCCTTCCGGAGCGAGAGTTCATATCCCCGTACGGTAAGTTCGATCGGGTCTCCGAGAGGCGCCACCTTCCGGATATAGATTCCGACCCCTTTCGTGATTCCCATGTCCATGATTCTTCTTTTTGTCGGCCCTTCCCCTGTCAGGCGTTCCACCGTGACCGTCTCACCGACCTGTGCATCACGTAAAGTCCTCATTTTCCGCATCTTCCTTTCCGGCTCCTTATACAAGGATCCTGTTTGCCATGCTCTTTCCGATTGCGATTCTGCTGTCTTTGACCTGCAGGATCAGGTTCCCGTCGATCTCGCTGACGACTGTCACATCTGAATCCACGACGAAGCCAAGCTCCGCCAGATGCTGCCGGATTTCGTCGCTTCCCGTGATCTCTTTGATGATGACCCTGTCTCCGGCATTTGCCATCGTGATTGGCATTCTGACTTTCCTCCTTTCTCTTGGTTTGCTCCTGCTAACCTCTTGCCATGTAGCAGTTTACTACAGCTAACCGTTCCAGTCAAGTTCGTTCAACGATATTTATATATTTTATTGATTTAAAAGTTAACATATGCTAATCTGATGTCAATCATAAAGAAAGGATTTTCTGCCTTATGGTAAATTATCAGGAATCATCGGAAGACTATCTGGAAGCCATTCTGATGCTGAAGGAAAGGCTTGGTCAGGTACGCTCCATCGATATCGTCTACAAAAAAGGATACAGCAAGGCCAGCATCAGCATCGCCATGAAAAAGCTGCGTGACAAAGGATACGTGGAAATGGATGCGGATGGATATCTTACCCTTACGGATGCCGGTCTGAAGATTGCCCGGCATACCTACAGCCGGCATAAACTGCTCACGGAATTCCTGAAAGGATTCGGAATCGATCCTTCAACTGCCGAAGCCGATGCCTGTAAGATTGAGCATGACATCAGCGATGAAACTTATGAGAAAATCAAGGCCTACGTAAAGAAGAATGTATAGACAGTGCTTTACTGCATCCTTTGTATCTGATGTTTTCCCTTCATGAATCCTTGTAGATTATTCGTATACTATGCAGCTTCCTGCTGCTTATATTTTAAAATGCATTAAGGACACAGGAATTATTTAATAAGGCTGTACAGAAAAGACATATCAAGAGATTCCCGCAGCACTTTCGCAAGATATTCATACGCTTTCTCATGAATCACAGAAATATCTTCCTGATTCTTTTCGGATTTAATACTTTCCTGGCCGAATGCTGCTTTAGGACCTGCGTTTTTTTTTCTTTTATAAAGAGCTTTGACAAGCGCATCGGTGATTTCCGCCGAATCAAAGAAGCCATGCAGATAAGTACCTGCAGCATTTCCGCAGAAACACCCGTTCAGCCTTCCGTCTTCTGTCATACTGAAATTTTCAGCATCCTCTCCATATTCGGCACTGCCCATATGAATCTCATACCCGCTGCATCTGATTCCTGAAAGCGGTGCATAGAATCCCGTAAGTTTCCGGCATACTTTCGCAGACACCTGGCTCGTCAGCTTTTCCTTCCGAAAAATCGTTTTCATGGGAAGCAGTGAAAGTCCTGTCTCCTTTCCCCCGCCTTCCATGTTATCCGGATCTGATATTTCTGTTCCCATCATCTGATAGCCACCGCAGATTCCGAACACCGGAACACCTCTTCCGGCGAGGGAAATGACAGCCGCCGCCAGACCTTCCTGCCTGATCTGCCTCAGGTCATTTATCGTGTTTTTTGTCCCCGGGATGAAAACAATATCCGGTTTTCCAAGCTCCTGTTTTCTTTGAACATAGCGTACAGAACAGTCCTGCCGGTTTTCAAAAAGTGCAAAATCCGTATAGTTGCTGATATGCGGCAGGTGTATCACGGCAATATCAAAAACATCGCCTGCTATTACTGCGTTACGCAGTCTTTCTGAAAGCGAATCCTCCTCATCAAGATTCAGATGAAGATACGGGACAATACCCATAAAGGGAATCTTGCAGTAATTTCCGAACTGTTTAAGTCCGGGCTTCAGAATTTCCTCATCCCCGCGGAATTTATTGATAATGAATCCGCGTACGCGTTTCCTGTCTTCCTCTTTCATGAGTTCCACCGTTCCCAGAAGCTGAGCAAAAACTCCTCCCCTGTCGATGTCTCCGATCAGAAGTACCGGCGCATTGATCATCCTTGCAAGCCCCATATTCACGATATCGTTTTCCTGAAGATTAATTTCTGCCGGACTGCCCGCTCCTTCAATAATGATCACATCATACATGCCGGCAAGTTTCCTATAAGCTTCCTGAATGACCGGAATCAGTTTCTTCTTATAGCGATAGTATTCATCCGCAGGCATATCTCCGATGGATTTTCCGTTCACGATTACCTGTGTTCCTGTGTCCGATGTTGGTTTTAAGAGAATCGGATTCATGCAGGAAAGCGGTTCTATCCCAGCCGCCTCAGCCTGCATTGCCTGAGCCCGTCCGAGTTCAAGTCCCTCTTTCGTCACAAAGGAATTCAAAGCCATGTTCTGGGATTTAAACGGAGCGGCGCTGATGCCGTCCTGTTTCAGAATGCGCAGGATTCCGGCAGTAATCACGCTTTTCCCCGCATTCGACATGGTACCCTGTATCATAAGATTCTTTGCCATTTCTTCAGCTTCTCCTGTTTTTCTTATAGGAAAGGGCAGCTTCCGCAAAACGCTCTGCCGTACTCCCGTTTCCGTAAAAATAGAGATGCGGAAATCCCGCATATAACGTCGGACTGACGAAACACTCCCGGTATGTTTTTTCCTTTCCTGCCTGACCGACTAAAAAACCGTCTCCCGATTGATCCGTGTCCCAGTAATGGAACTCATGTGCACGGATGCATTCCCCGCTCTTCGCAATCATACTGTCCATAATTGCTGTCATTTTCAAATATCCGAAACGCTGCAGATGTTCCGTCCTTTTGAAAATGCAGGGAAGCACTCCGGCCATCGGAAAGAATTTTCCCGACGCAGATTCCAGCTCCTTTCCCAGATAGAGAAAACCTCCGCACTCCGCAATACAGGGAAGACCTCTGCGAATGCCCTCCGAGACAGCTTTCCTCATTTCTTCATTTTTCGAAAGCTCTTCCGCATGAAGCTCAGGATATCCTCCGGACAGAATCAGCCCGTCCGTTCCTTCAGGAAGACAGCGATCATAAAGCGGGCTGAAATACAGGATCCGACAGCCCAGACTTTTCAGCATCTCAAGATTGTCCGCATAGGTAAAGGAGAAAGCATCATCCTCAGCGACAGCGATGCGGATTTCCCTATCTGTCTCGCCTGCCTGCCCGATTACTCCGCAGACATCTTTCATCCTTTCCTGCAGCGGAGCCGCCTTTTCCGCGAGTTCCATGATTCCGTCCAGATCAACCGTTTTTTCCGCTGCCTCCGCCATAATGTCCGTTTTCTTCCTGAAATCCGGAATCTCTCGTTCCGGAACAAGTCCCAGATGCCTGCTTTCCAATACCGATTCCTTTAGCCGGGGAAGATATCCCAGGGGGCGGATCCCTTTCTTATCGGCAAATGCGGCTGCTTCCGTATAAAGCGAAGGGGCTATGCGATTGAAAATAACACCTTCGATCCGGTTTTCTCTCCGGTAAGTCATAAAGCCCTGCAGAACCGCTCCTGCCGAGCATCCAATTCCCTGACAATCCACTATCAGGATTACCGGCGTATCCGTCATTTTCGCGACGGAAAAACTGCTTTGTCTGCTGGTAAAACCGATCCCATCGTAGTATCCCATGACACCTTCAATCAGGCAAAGTTCTTTTCCTTCCCCATGATTATTTAAAAGAGCCCTCATTTTTTCCCTTTCCGTAAAGTACGGATCAAGGTTATAGGAAGGGATGCCGAGCACGCGGCTGTGGAACATCGAATCAATGTAATCAGGCCCGCATTTGAAGGCACAGAGATTAATCCCTCTTTTCCGGAAAGCAGAAAGGAGGGCACACATCATCGTGGTTTTTCCGGAACCGGATCCGGTTCCCGCCAGCATGACTCTGCCGCACTCATAATTATCCGGCATTCTGTCCGCCTTTCCCCTGTCCTGAGATAAGAGAGACCGGATTCTGGGCAATCATCATATGAAGTCTGCCCGTTTTTCTTCCCTTCGCTACATTCACCTGCGTGATTTCCGGATTCATTCCTCTGGCTTCCATGATTTCCAAAGCCTTTTCTGTCGTTTCCTGCGCAATGGCATTCACGGTGATGCGGATCTTTGGGTTCCTTTCAAGAAGGAATTCTACGATTTCCTCAAGTTTTCCTCTGCTGCCGCCGATGAAAGCCGCATCCGGAACAGGAAGTTCCCTGAGTGCCTCCGGTGCTGTTCCATTGATGACCTTCAGATTATGAAGACCGAACTTTCTTCGGTTTGCTTCAATAAGTTCTATCCCCTCCTGGACGCATTCAACGGCATACACCTCTCCGTTTTCTGCACAGAGGGCCATCTCGACTGATACTGAGCCCGTTCCGGCACCGATATCGTACAGGATATCATCCCGACGGATATGGAGGCTCAGTATCGAAAGACCCCTGATATCTCTCTTTGTCATCGGCACATCACCCCGGACGAATTCCGCATCATCAATTCCTGTCCTGTATCTCTCTTCCGGATGGGGATTCAGGATGAAATAAACCGTAAGGGAACCATATTGTCTTTCTGCAATTTTTTCGACTGTACCATGCTCAATCCGCTCATCGGCACTTCCCAGGTTTTCCCCTGCCCAAACCTCAATCCCGGAAAGGGATGCTGCTTTCATTTCGTTAAAATAAGGCTTCATATCAGCGGATGCCAGTACAAACAGTTTCCGGTTTGACTTCACCGCCGGAAGCAGATTTCCGTCTGTGCCGTGAAGACTTAAGACAGCTGCATCTTCCCATGATATGCCGGTCTTTGCCGCAAAAAAGGATAGAGAAGAAATCCCCGGAAACACACGGGGCTGATATTCCTTCAATTCCATAAGAAGCGTTTTCGCCGCACTGAAAAAACCGCTGTCTCCAGAAACCAAGATCCCGATTTTCTCTTCCGGCGCATTTCGAATGATTTCCGCTGTTTCCTTCGGCCTGTATTCAGCTTCCGTCCTCCTGCCGCGGATCATTTCGGAAAAAGATTCTAACAGACGTTCTGCCCCGATGAGCAGCTGCGCGTCCTTTATGGCTCCGGAAGCTTCCCCCGTAAGAATTTCTTCCTGACCGGTTCCCGTCCCGATAATGCATATCCTTTTCTTCATGATTTCTGCTCCCTTGAAGCTTCGCTTTCCTGTACCGGCGTAGTTAGCTTCAGAATCTGTTCCTTCACTTCATCTATGCCGAATCCTTCTTCTTTCGGTCTCCGTATGGAAATAACCCTGCAGCCGCTCTTTCGGGCTGCGCTGATTTTTTCACCGAATCCTCCTGCCTTTCCGGTTTCTTTAGTGACCAGGCCGGAAATGCCATACTGCCGGATGACCTTCATGTTTTCTTCCTCCGTAAACGGACCCTGCATCCTGATAATATGATTTTCAGGGAAACCTGCTTCCCGACAGAGTTTTTCGGACATACTTCCCGGCAGCACTCTTGCATACACCCGGTTCCTGTAATCCGGGATTCCTTTAAAAATCATCAGTTCCTTGCTTCCTGTCGTCAGAAGGATATTGCCCTGAATACCAGCAGCGCGACTGACCGCCGTTTCCATATCCGGGACTCTTATCACATTTTCTTCAGGTATCTCCTCTTCCTCTCTCAAAACACGAAGAAAGGGTATCCCGGCATCCGATGCTGCTTTCCTGATATTGGCAGTTGCCTCTTCTGCATATGGATGAGTTGCATCAACAATGCACAGGGGATGGGTTTTCTTCATGCAGACAGTCATTTCATCCTCCGTTAATCTTCCCGCATGAAGAACGATTCCATCTCCGCTTCCCATCCCATCCGCTCTCAGGATATCCGTGCCATACTCCGTTGCCGTAAAGACATCCGCGCATATTTTTTCTTCCTTCAGCCATCGGCAGAGCAGATGACCTTCTGAGGTTCCTGCAAAGAGCATAACTCCGTCATTCATTGATTTCATATCCCCTCGGCGTAACCATATACGATCCGATTTTTTTTGTTCCCGAATTGCCGATGAAAACTGTCGAGAACATATCAGCCTGTGTATCCTGCAGTTCCTTCAATGTTAATACGACAGCATTTTCTCCTTCACGTCCGATATTCCGCGCAATCCCGCATACCGTTTCAGGCCCTTTTTTCTCAAGAAGTATTCTGCAGGCTTTTTTAAGATAATCTTTCCTTGTCTTGCTGCCGGGATTGTAAAGGCAGATTGAAAAATCTCCTTCAGCCGCCGCCCTGAGACGCTTTTCGATTGTTTCCCATGGAGTCAGGCGATCGCTTAAACTGATGACCGCAAAATCATGTGAAAGGGGAGCTCCCAGGATGGCACCGCCGCTTGAGGCTGCCGTCACTCCCGGAAGAACAGTGATTTCAACCTCAGGATACTGAGACGAAATTGCCAGGATGGGAGATGCCATTCCGTAAATACCCGCATCCCCGCTGCAGACCATCGCCGCCTTCTGTCCCTTCTCCGCCTCTTCCAGAGCCATGGTGCATCGCTTTAATTCCTGTGTCATCGGTGTCGTCAGGTATCTCTTGCCTGGATACTCCTTTTTTATCAGATCCGTATAAACCGGGTAGCCGATAATGACATCTGCCTTCCGAAGTGCTTCATCTGCCTCCTTCGTCATCTTTCTGCGGCTTCCCGGACCAATTCCGATAATCCATAATCTTTTATCAGTCATCATGATTTCTCCTCGAATACGATTCCGTTCATATAGAATACTTCTCCTGCCGCAGCAGCATTTTCCCTCAGATGAAGGATTCCTTAAAAGCGGACGACATATCTCTTCTGCACAGCTGCAATGGTGACCCCATGAAAAACCGTCTTATGCATGACCGGAACAGCATCCTTTCCAGCGGCCAGCATAGCCGACCGTTCACATACGTTGTCCGTTCCTGTCGTCTGCCTTACGAAATCGGAAGGTTCAAAATTTCCTTCCGCAGCATTCAGCTCTTCCGCTGAAAATGTCAAAAACGGAACACCCAAATATTCCGCAAGACGGAGTATTCCCTTCTCCTCTTTTTTCAGATCAATGGAAGAAACAGAGACAATCGCTTCCTTCGGAATACCATTCTCCCTCATTCCCTGTTCCATAGCTTTGAGCAGTATATCGAATTCGGTTCCTTTCCTGCAGCCAATTCCGATATGGATTCCCCTGGGAATAAGAAAAAGTGTCCGCGGAAACAGCGGGTTCTTTCTCACAGAAGAGCAGACGGCAACTCCCAGCCTCGGGACACCCGTTCTGTATTTTTCATCTGCAGAACTGCTGTCTTTAATAAGTGTTATCCCAGCCGGTATTTCACCCAGCACAGGAAATGCGGAATACAGACCGATTGTCTCTCCATCCACTGATGCTGCACTGATCTCCTTGCACAGATTTTCAGGTACACAGACAAGTTGAAGCCTCTTGGCAAATATATCGACGGCAAAGCATCCTTCCCTGTCGGTAGCTGTCGTGATGATCGGTTCGGCTCCGATTATTTCTGCTGCTTTTTCAGCCAGTGCGTTAGCGCCGCCAATATGTCCGGATAGAATCGGGATGCTGTATTTCCCCGCCTCGTCCAGAACCACGACTGCCGGATCTGTGTGCTTGTCCCTGAGATAAGGTGCTGCGGCTCTCACCGCAATTCCAATCGCCCCGATATAAATCAATGCATCTGATTCCGAAAATGCCTTTCTTGTCCATCTGTCAAGACTTTCCTTCGTCACATGGAATAGGGATGAATCCACACGGGCAGAACGCACCCAGGCATCGGCCTCGTTACCTGCCGCAATGAGAGCCGTCCTGAGTCTTTCCCCGATTTCTGCACCGTTGACCGTAAAGCTGATTATTTGGATCTTCATGGTTTTTCCATACCTTTTCTGAATCCTGTCGTAAAGGAAGGATCATACAGTTTAGAACGTATATAGCTGGAATCAAGAATATTACCCACAATAATCAGTGCTGTTTTACTGATTCCATTTTCTGAAGCCGCTCTTTCCAGATCCGCAATCGTGCAGCGGACTCTTTTTTCATCCGGCCAGCTCGCTTTGTAAACAATGGCAGCTGGTGTACACGCCGGATAGCCTCCTTCCTCCAGCTCCGCAGAAAGCCTTCCGAGCATGCCCGCACTCAGGAATATCACCATTGTCGAACCGTGGGCTGCGAAGCTGCGGATTTTTTCTTTTTCCGGAACTTCTGTACGCCCTTCCATTCTCGTCAGAATAACAGACTGCGATATCCCAGGCAGGGTATATTCCAGATTCATGGCAGCAGCCGCTCCGCAGAAGCTGCTGACACCGGGACAGTCATCATAGGCAATATTCCTTTGATCCAGTGCATCCATCTGTTCCCTGATGGCCCCGTAAAGGCAGGGATCTCCGGTATGAAGCCGAACGGTAACAAGATTTTCCTTTTCAGCCTTCTCGATTTCTTCCAGAACCTCTTCAAGTGTCATACCGGCACTGTCAAAAATCCGGCAGTCCTTCCGGCAGATCTTCAAAAGCTCCGGGTTGACAAGCGAACCTGCGTAAATCACGACATCCGCTTCTTCCAGTTTTTCCCTGCCGCGAACGGTAATTAAATCCGGTGCGCCCGGTCCCGCTCCCACAAAATGTACCATTCTCCGATTCTCCTTCTTATATGTCTTATCCTGCCGGCTGCCGATGGATTTCCAGTAATTCTTCCGCACCTTCTGTGCAGCACAGCATACCGTATTCGTTTGAAAATACAATCGCTGCAGCCCGAAGACCTTCGCAGACCCTGGATTCCAGATGCTGTCCGATTCTCCCGGCAAGAACCTGCATGGTCTTTGCAAGAATGTTTTCATTCTGAAGTACTTCAATCGCAGCATCTGTCGTCACACATTCAAGAATCCTTAATGCCGTTTTCCGGTCCGCTCCGGCAAGCAGGGCACAGCTTGCCATGATTTCCATGCGCCCGTCTGCATAGCGCGAATGGGTGTTCATGATGCCGGCTGCAAGCTTGCACAGTTTTCCGATATGCCCGACAAAAAGAATGCTTTCAAGCCCGAATTCAAAGCCCATATCGATGGTCTCGCCAATAAAATTGCTGCATTTAACGGCAGTTTCCGGATTAATTTTCAAAGTATCGCGAAGAAAATCCGCTCCGTAATTCCCCGGTACCGCAATCAGATTCTTTTCACCCACTGCCGCATGGGTGCTGATCTCCGCATGAATGGTTTCAACAAGCGCACGCTCGCTCATCGGTTCCACGATACCCGTCGTACCGAGAACGGAAAGTCCCCCGATGATTCCAAGCCGCGGATTGAAAGTCTTCTTAGCAGCCTCTCTGCCGCCGGGGATAGAAATCACTGCCGCAAGCCCGCCGCTGTATCCTGCTTTTTCTTTTTCCATCCGCATACTCTCTTCTATCATTTTCCTGGGGATGGAATTGACAGCAGCTTCCCCGACATCCTGGTCAAGTCCTTTTTTTGTTACAACTCCGATCCCATCTCCTCCTTCGATAAGGAACCCCTCCGGGATTTTCCGCACCGCAGTCCGGATTTCCAGTCCATTCGTAACATCCGCATCGTCGCCGCCATCCTTCCGGACTGCACAGCAGACCTCTTCTTTCTTCACGGATACTGTCCTGACCGGAAGAATCAGTTTATCTCCTCTTGGTACCGTAATACTGATTTCAGAGAGATTTCTCCCCGTCAGCAGAATATACGCAGCCGCCTCGGCCGCAGCGGCTGCACAGGTGCCGGTCGTATATCCGCATCTCAGCTTTCTGTTTCCCTGGTAAATAAATCTGTCTGTCATTTTTCCTGCCTGCTTCCATCCGCCATATACAAAACGGCATTGCAGATTGCAGCCGCTACATTGCTTCCGCCCTTCCTGCCACAGGCGGTGATTGAGGGCACCGGATCGCCGAGAATCAGTTCCTTGGCTTCAACCACATTGACAAACCCGACCGGAACAGCGATAATCGCGATCGGACTGACTTTTTTTTCCATCATCAACCGGTGCAGGGAAAGCAGCGCTGTCGGTGCATTCCCAATGGCATATATAAATGGTCTTCCCAGAGAAGCCGCCTTCTCCATGCTGATGGCAGCCCGTGTTGTCTTCTGCCTTTCGGCTTCCATCGCCACGTCATCGTCCGACATAAAGCACAGCACTTCCCCGCCGAATTTTTCCAGAGTCTTTCTATGGATTCCTGCCTTGACCATATTGGTATCCGTTACAACAGAGGCTCCTTTGAAAAAAGCCTCTCTGATTTTTTGTACAACTCCCGGTGTAAAGTTCAGCGTATCGGCAAAACCCAGATCCGCTGTCGCATGGATGACACGCAGAATGACGGGTTCAAGTTCCGGATCAAGATTCCGTCCAAGCTCGCTTCGGATAATCTCAAAACTGCGTCGTTCAATATCCATCGGTTTTACATACTCATTCATAGTTCATCTCTTTCTTTCAATATTCCTGCTTTTTCCGCTTCCGAAAGCAGATCCGTCAGCCGGCTGTTTTCCGGGCCGGTCTCGAAGCCTGCATTTATGGTGTACCGGCACTGTCTCATTTCGCGGACTGCCTTCTGATATGCATCTTCTGAAATTTTCCGGAAAGGTGTTTCAGAGACTACATGAGAAGCCAGAACCCGGGCAACCCTGAAATCAAGATCATTCGTATACAGGATCCCTGCACTGAACGGAATACCTTTTTTCTGCAGCAGACGGTATACCGGGATTCCTCTTCCGCTTGATGAAATGACAAAGAATTCCGGAGAGCCTTCCGGCCGAGGCATTTCCGTACTGCCAAGAAGCGGATCAAAGGAACCGTTTTGAATGCCATAGAGTTCATTGATAATATCTTCACGAAATATCTCCTGCGGATCTCCGTAATGTGAAATTGTCTCACCGCTGACACACAGGATCCTGTCGGATACCTTCTCTGCCAGCTCGATTTCGTGAAGAGACATAATCACCGTAATTCCCCTTTTTTTTGCCATATCACGCAGGATGGATAAAAGCTCAAGTTTGTAACGGATATCAAGAAAGGATGTCGGCTCATCCAGAACGATAATCTCAGGCTCCTGGCAAAGTGCCCTCGCCAGCAGAATCCTCTGCCTCTGTCCGTCGCTGATAGCCGAGAAATCGCGATCGGCAAAATTTTCCGCATGGACGGATTGCAGTGCTTCCTCCGCTTTCCGATGATCTGCATCGCTTAAAATACCCATATTTCCGGTATACGGATATCTTCCTGTCTCGACAATGTCCCGGCATGTCATGAGCTCCGGTCTGATTCGTTCCGTCAGCACCACGGCCATACGCATGGCAAGCTCACGATAGGTCATCTGATGCAGGTCCCGCCCATCCATGCTGACAGTACCTGCGACCGTCTCAAGCTGACGGGCAATACTCTTCAGGATTGTGGATTTCCCGGCACCATTCGGTCCGATTAAGGTCACGACATCCCCCTTGCTGATTTCAATACTGATATCACGGATCAGAGGCTTTCCCTGATAGCCGACCGCCAGGTTCCTGGTATTCAGGTAATAGTCCGCCATCTCACTGTCCTCCTTTTTTCTGCAGGAGCATGAAAATGACAACAGGAGCTCCGAAAAAAGAAGTTACCGTACTGATACTCAATTCCGTCGGCGCAAAAGCTGTCCGGGCAATCAGGTCGCAGCCCATGCAGAATACCGAGCCTCCCAGAAAAGAAGCCGGAATGACCGGCAGCGGCTTTGCGGTATGAAGTGCTCTTTTCATAAGATAAGGAACCGCAATGCCGACGAAGGAAATAGGTCCCGCAAAAGCGGTTACGGTTGCGGACAAGATACTGGAAAGCAGAATAAGAAGTATCCGAAACGCCCTGATGTTGACACCCATGCTCTGCGCATAACCTTCTCCGAGCAGATAGGCATCCATGGGCTTCGCTATCAGGAAAATAAAAAAAACGGCTGTACAGAGAACAATAGCCGCAGCCTGGACATTGCCCCAGTCCATTCCGGAAAAACTTCCTTTTGACCAGGAATGCAGATTAACGATGTCAGAATCCGATGCAAAAGTGATTATGAAATCGGTAACAGCGGAACAGATATAACCAATCATGATTCCGCCTATCAAAAGAGCTGACATATTACGGATTTTCCGTGAAAGAAGAAGGATAAACCCAGTCGAAGCCAAAGCTCCGGCAAAAGAGGCGGCTATCATCGCGTAGGAAGAAAGACCGCCGAAGCCCTGCAGAAAAAAGACCATAACGATGGCGACTGCCATCTTGGCCCCCGACGAGATTCCCAGAACGAAGGGTCCGGCAATCGGATTTGAAAAAAACGTCTGAAGCAGAAATCCCGAAAGAGAAAGCCCGCCGCCCAGCATGGCTGCCATCAGGATGCGCGGCAGACGGATTTCCCAGATGATGCTGTAACCGTCAGCGGAAATGTCATGAAGGAAAAGGATGCGCAGAATCTCTTTTAAAGAAAGCGGGACATTTCCTACATTGATGTTAAGGATGGCCAGCAAAAAAACTGCCGCCAGAAGAAAAAGAAAGACAAGAAAATATCTTGATTTTCTTTTCGCGGCAAATTCTCCGGCGTTCTCAGTGTTAATCGGTTCTCTGTTTTTTTCCGGCAAGGGTTCCCCTTTCACTTCATTCTGCGGAGAAACGTCATTTTACTCTCATCCCCGTTTGTCAGCATCTCATGAATGTCCAGAATCATATCCGCGGTAATATCCGTTCTCTGATACATGCTCTGCTCCACCGTCCATACATTCCCTCCGGCAACCGCCTTAAATTCAGAAAAGATCGTGCTCTTCTCCTTAAGCCGGTCAAGGCTGTCCACCGGGTCGATGGTAGAATCATAGATCAGATAATCCGCATCCTTAGCTGTCTGATAGAACTTCTCCATGGCAATGCGCATGACAGAACTTTTACTGTCATCCGATGAATCCAGATTCTGAAAAACATACCGACCGCCGGCAAGTTCAATCATTTTGGGGATATAGTCCCGGGGTCTCCTCACCACGACTGTTCCGTCCGTATTCATATAAAAAAACACGACTTTTTTCTCAGTATTTGAAAAACTTCCGAGATTTTTGACTTTTTCCTCCTGTTGATTGAAAAAATCCGCGGCTTCTTTCTCCTTGCCCAGAAGTACCCCGTAGAACTTGATCCATTCCGTCCTCCCGAGAGGCTCTTCTTCATAGCTTGAACGATCGACTACAACAGGGATTCCAAGCTGTCCGATCATCTGGCTTACCTTCGGCGTATGCAGAATCATGGTCGACTCAATGGCTGCATCGCACCCGCTGTTTGCAAGAAGTTCATAGTCCGGCGTGCTGTATTTGCCCGCATAGACAATTTTTCCCTCCTGCATGGCCTTCTTTGCATTTTCGACATACCAGCCTTCCGGTTTCGTCCCGGAAAAAGTGACTGAGTCTATGGAATTCAGGGCATCAAATAAAGACATCACAGATGTAGCTGCAAGATAGATATGATCCAGAGGCTGCTGAAGCACCGTAATCGCAGCGTCCAGTCCTTCCGGTGTCTTCATTCCTTCCGGAACAACCAGATATTTGGCTCCGTCCTCTACCCTGATCAGGGAGTAACCATTCCGGTATTCATCCACAGAAAATTCCGTCGCATATGTGAGAGGAAGAGAGGACTCATAAACAAGGCCCGGAATCGCTGTTTCCGAAACTGCGGATTCTGCTTCCTGTACGGCTGTGCCGCTGCCCGCTGAAGAAGCGGCACCACTGCACCCCGTTAAGAGAAAGACCGACATGAAAAATGTCACAGCGGAAATGATGATTCCCGGTTTTATCTTCATTCCTGTCCTCCGTCAAGAGCCTGCTGGATTGTCGATGAATTGAAACAGATTGTATACTGGATTTCATGTGACTTGCTCATCGCAGTCGTATCCGCCGTAATCGGCATCTCATAATCCAGACTATCTACGGGGATTTCAAAAACTGAATTTCCTGTACTGCTGACCGGCAGATATTTTTCACCGTTGAGAAGCACATAATCAAAATACGGACTGCTGAACTCCACTTTCACTGAAGCCTTCCCATCTGAAACTGTCAGTACAGCAGGCGAAGTAACAGAAGCCTTCCCGCTTCCTCCCGACAGCTTTGTTCCGATCAGATATTCTCCATCGGACAGGCCGAGATCGGTTATTCTTTTTTGATGATCATTTTTCAGAGCTTCCGCAGGAAGCGAGGCGGATACAAACCGCAGCGTCACGGTATCCCACTGCTTGTTATCTTCTTTCTGAACCGCACAGGAAATATCCATATCCAAAGCTTCGATCGGGAGAAGAAAAGTCTCTGTCCCGTTCCCCGTAACTTCCTTGATGCGATTCTTTTCATCCGCTGCAGCATTCTCCGGTGTTCCCATAAAAGCGTATCGGTAATCATTGCCCTTTACCGTCAGGGCAGCCATCATTTTTCCGTCCTGAACAGACAGATTGCACATTTCTATCACAAAACAGCTGCTGTCGGATTCTGCCTCAATTCCATAAGTGCCGTCATATAACCTGTTTCCTGTGATTGCTGCCGCAGAATTCGCAGATGAAGCTGCGAATTCTGTGACAGATACTGCAGAAGAAGATGCGGAGCCATCAATCCCCGTACACCCGCCAAGCATAAGAGCGGTGACGGTTCCTATCATTAAAATGAGCTTTCTTCTCCTCCCTGATTTATCTCTCAAATTCATGCACCCAGATTCACACTGCCGATTGCCGCTTTGGTATGCGCAACATAGATCTGCTGGATTTCCGGGATTTCACCAAGTCCTGCAATCTGCGCATCCACGCTGCTGAAACATCCTGCTGCCGTGAACTGACTCTTCCAGGAATCCGCATCGTCACCGGCCATATCATTGTTTGCATGATCTCCCGCTACGACCATAAGCGGTCTCAGAATAACTTTTTTGTATCCCGCTGCCTTTACCTTATCAATAACAGCCGTGCAGGCCGTATCGGCGGGCTTGCCTTCAACAGTACCGATAAAGATATTCTTATAGTTCAATTCATTTACCTGTGACTGCATCTGGTCATACGTTACAGCGGCAGCATGCGAAGTTCCGTGGCCCATGAAGACAAACGCGGTTCCGTCTGCTGCAGCCGCATCCAGGCTGTCATAACCCGCCTGCCTGACGGCGGATGCCGAAATGTCGGTTGCAACGTTTTTCTTATCATCATTGACAGCGGAAGAATCTTCTCCTACTTCACCAAGCAGCGGTTCGGAAATCACGACTGTGGTGAATTTATCTTTATATTGTTCCACAGCTGTCTTCAGTTCGTCATATTCCGCACCGTGCATCAGATGAGTCGGCTGAATAACCAGGTTTTTAACCCCGTTTGATACAGCACGATCCAGGGCCTGATCCATATTATCGATTTTCTCTCCGTCACGCGCCTGAATATGATTAATAATTGTCTGTGCAGTAAACGCCCGTCTTACCGACCAGTTCGGATATGCTGTCTGAAGCGCTTTCTCAATACCGCCGATATCGGCGGCACGGCTGCCATTGAATGATGTTCCGAAACTCACAACCATCAGTTCATTTTCCCCGATAGAGTCCCCATTCAGCGGATCATCTTTGGAAGCATCCCCTGTATCCCTTCCGAAATACTCCGGACTGGCATTTTCACCGGATACCAGGGCTTTCTGCTCATCCGTCAAAGCATCCCATGCCTTCTTTGCTTCCGCACATTGCGTATCCGTCTGATCAGTTCTTTCCTGAACATAGATTGCATCGATCATTGCTGCCACTTTATCCGCTGCTGCCTGATCCGAATCCGAATTCCCCGATGCAGAAGATTCAGCCGGTGCCGGATTGGAAACCTTAACCTTATGATCGTACCATTTGCCTTTCGTACCCACAATTGCAACATCAAATTCCTCATCAACTGCCGGTACCGGAATGTCAAAGCCGTAGACTTCTTCGGTTGTTCCATCCGAATATTTCACCGTATCCTTTGTAGGCTGAAGCAGAGCTGCGCCTGCCTTCTGTGCGTCCGCAGCCGTCCCGGCAAAAAGATTGAGGATTTTTTCCGAAGCAAGACTCACGTGCACCGTCATTTCTCCGTCTTTAACCGTCAAGGTTCCTTTTCCGTTCTCCGCTTCATTGACATGGAACATTTCATTGTCTGTCGTAAAATCAACACTGTAGGTTCCGTCATCAAGAGCTGCCTTTGATTCCGTACTGTCCGGTGCTTCTGAAGATACTGAGGCTGCCGTACTGTCCGCTGAAGAAGCCGGCACGGATACCGCTGCCGATGAACTTCCTGACGCCGTCGCACCGCCGCATCCGTTCATACCGACAGCCATGCCGGCAATGACCGTAAATGCCATAAGTCTGCTGAAACCTTTACTGATTTTCATTTCCTGCCTCCGTTACACAATAAAAAAAGACTTCTGCCGTTTCGGCAAAAGTCCTGACAAAACACCCATAGGGTGTCAGGTTACACAAGGTCCATTTGCTCGTGGCTGTGTAAACAGATATTCAGGCAGGTCTCCTGACTTCCGAAAATACTTCCGCAGCCTTCCCGGATATCCTCTCCCTGCGGCTGTTGTACGGCTGCCGAAGATTCCATCCAGTGACATATTTGCGAAAGTTCCGTGCCCTGGGCACGGATTCCGATTACAGTGACGAGTTCGTGCCGGATTTACACCGGCTTCCCTTTTCATCCTGGCTATTCGCCGGGACACCTGATATCTTTTTATTAAGGCTCATCATAGGTTCATCTTAACAGCTTGTCAAGTCCCCGAAAAAAAGACCTTTCCTTTTCTTCTGATTAGTTATACAATCTCGGCGAAGTCGTCTAAAGAAACGGGGGCCATGCAGGCATGCTGATTTTTTCATTATACGGAATGATTCTCGGTTTCCTTCTTGATCTGCTGATCGGCGATCCGAAAGGCTGGCCCCACATCGTACGCGGAATCGGAGCTGTTATCTCCTTTCTTGAAAAACATTTATATACGATAAGAAACAGGTTTCTCGGAGGCCTCCTGCTTGTCATCCTGACCTTATTCATCTCTTCCGGAATTCCTGTTGCCCTGCTTCTCCTTTCCTGGCGTATCTGGCCCTGGCTCTATCTTACCGTCGACACCTTACTGGTCTGGCAGATTCTTTCAGTCAAAAGCCTGTCCGGAGAAACCCGCCCGGTTTATGACGCACTGGAAGCCGGCGACCTCCCCGGAGCGCGGAAAGCGGTTTCCATGGTGGTCGGAAGGGATACACAGAACCTCAATGAAGCGGACACGATCCGTGCAGCCGTCGAGACCGTGGCCGAAAACACATCTGACGGCGTTGCCTCTCCCCTCTTCTATATCCTGCTCGGAGGAGCCGCACTCGGCTGCTTCTACAAAGCAGCTAATACCATGGATTCCATGATCGGGTATCATACTGAGAGGTATGAACAGTTCGGGAAAGCCGCCGCTCGGCTCGATGATATCCTCGGGTATCTGCCTGCACGCATCTGCAGCATTTCTATGGCTCTTGCTTCCGGTATGGCCGGCTATGACATGAAAAATGCATTTCGGATCCGGCATCGTGATGCTTCGCTCCCAAAAAGTCCCAATGCCGGCCAATGTGAAGCCGTCATGGCAGGCGCTCTGCATATCCGCTTAGGCGGCGATGCCTGTTACTTCGGACAGCTCGTACAGAAGCCCTGTCTGGGCGACAGCGACCGACCGATTGAGAGAGAAGATATCCTGCGTTCCCACCGTATACTGAAGGCAACGTCTTTTCTTCTTTTCATAGTTACAGCAGTTATCAAAGGAGGGTTTATTCTTGCAGTATTTTGAACACGGGGGCAATCCCTCACTCCATAGAGGGATTGAATTCGATTTCTCACAAAACATTAATCCGCTCGGAATGCCGGTGCCTGTCCGTGATGCAATCTGTGCTTCGGCTGCAGAATCCCGGTTCTATCCGGATCCCGAATGTACGCAGCTACGGATTCTGCTGGCTGAAAAGGAAGGAGTGGCTCCTGAAAATATCATTTTCGGAAATGGTGCGTCCGATTTAATTTTCCGGGTCTGTGCCTGTCTCCGTCCGAAAAATGCACTGATCCTGCAGCCGAATTTCTCAGAGTATGAAAGAAGCGTCCGTATATTTGACGGACATGTTACAGAATACCGGATGAAGAAAGAACATGGCTTTCTGCCGGATGAGGGTATTCTGGAAAAACTGACGCCGGAAACAGGCCTGCTTTTTCTCGGGCATCCGAACAATCCCACCGGGAGACTGATACCTGCCCCGCTGCTCACGCAGATTCTGGAGCGCTGCAGAAACATAGATATCCCCGTACTGATGGATGAATGCTTTCTGGATTTTACAGACGGAGACTCAGCGCTTCCGTTCCTTGCTTCTTTTCCCCGGCTGATGATTCTGAATGCTTTTACAAAACTCTACGGAATGGCCGGAATCCGTCTCGGATATCTGACTGGAGAACCGGCCTTCCTGGAAAGAATCCGTAAATTCGGCCCTCCCTGGAGCGTTTCCTGCCCGGCACAGAAGTCAGGCGCTGCAGCCCTGTCCTGCGAACCGGAATGGACAGAACGGACAAAACGCATTGTACGTAAAGAAAGAAAATTTCTCTCAGACGGGCTTGCAGGACTCGGTCTCACGGTCTATCCGTCCGATGCGGATTTCCTGCTTTCGGAGAGCAAGCTTCCGCTTTATGCACCCCTCACGAAAAAAGGCATCCTTGTCCGGTCGTGCGAAAACTTTCCGGGACTGGATGAACATTTTATCCGCATCGGGGTCAAGACCCATGACTGGAATGTGCATCTGCTTTCTGCCATCGGATCAATCCTCGAAGAACCGGTCACTGCTCAATCGGATTGCAAATGAAACAATTGACTGAGGACAGAAAATACAAGTATACAAATTAACGCAAAGAATTATTGAAAATTAACAAAGGAGATATCTGAAAAATGGAGCTGGAAAACAACAGCCATTTTTTCTGCAACTCGAACTGTAAATATTTCCCCTGCCACAAGGGTGTCCCGGAGAAAGAGTTCAACTGTCTGTTCTGCTACTGTCCCCTGTATGCATTGGGCGAAAAATGCGGCGGCAATTTTAAATTCAGGGAAAACGGCATCAAAGACTGTACCGGCTGCACGATTCCTCACTGCGCTGATAATTATGAACATATAATAAAACTCTGCCGATCCGTTGTTGAACAGGTGAGAAAAAAAGGGATCTGATACATATTTGATGTGCGGCCGCATCGTTTTGAGCACGGACAGGATAAAGCTCAAAAGAGCAGGACGGTATCCCAAGTCCTGCCACCTTATTAATTATACTCCCCTGGAGGTAAAAAATCGGTGCAGAAGCAATAAGATTCAGCTCCTGCACCCATGTTTCTTCCCGTTCATGCAGACATCCGGACATGTCCTGTTTTTTCAAATTCTGTACTTTCGCACTTTTCTGTCGAATAACACAATGAGTACAAATCCGGCCGCAGCCAAAACAGCTGAAATCAGAAATGCCATCTGATAAGAATCCGTCGACGTATAAACCGTATTCATTGCCATCGGTCCTGCAAAACCTGCAAATGCAAATCCTATGAACATGATTCCGTAATTCACGCTGTTATTTTTACTGCCGAACATGGCAGCGGTAAACGCCGGATAAATTCCCATGATGCCTCCGAAGCAGAAACCGACCAGTGCAATTCCCGAATAGAAAAGAGGAATATTGCCGCTCCGGCATGTGAACAGGAGGATCCCTCCGATGACAGAACCGACAAAAGTAATCTTCAGCATATTGGTTTTCCCGATACGGTCAGAAATGCTTCCGGAAACAAGCCGCCCGGCCGTATTGAAGAAGGCCAGAACAGAGACTGCTGCTGCCGCTTCTGCCGCAGTAAAAAGCATCATTTTCTGACCTATCTGCGATGCCTGTGAAATAATCATGAGCCCGCCGAAAGCTCCGCATACCATTGAGATAAGCATCAGATAGAACAACGGTTCTTTCAGCATTTCTTTATAAGTGCAGTCTCTTGCCGGTTCATCAGAAGTCTTCGCTTTTGCGCCGGGGTTCTCAACTCTGAAGTCTTTCGGACACGGAATGATGATAAATGCCGACAGGCAGAGGATGGCCAGCATGACAATGCCAAGTATCCGGAAAGCGGATGTTACCTGATACTGTCTGACAAGCAGATTGGCAATCGACGGGATTAAAATGGAACTTCCGCCATAGCAGGCCGTAATGATGCCTCCTGCCATTCCTCTCTTGTCAGGAAAAAACTTTACGGTATTCGATACGACGGTGCCGTAAATCATGCCGACTCCCAAGCCGACAAGGAGTCCGTACGTGACGATCAGCATTGCCACGGAGGATGCAAAACCGGAGCCGATCATGCCGGCGCCGAAGAGAATCCCTCCTGCAAGTATCGTCCATTTCGGACCGAATTTATCATTGATAAAACCGCCGGAAATCATCGTGATGGGACCTACTGCATTGGCAACCGTAAAAACGATGGAAAGACTTTTAATCTCCTCGCCGGTAATCCGGCTCAGGTATTCGGCCATCGGTGCTGCAAAAACACTCCATGCATAAAGCGATCCGATGCAAAGCGTCACAAAACAGCTTGCAGGCAGGACGAGCCATCTTTTCTTCATTAAATTCATTCCCTCTGACATGATGACTTTCCTGCCTCTTCTTTTTTCTCCGCCGGCACAATCTTATTCTTAAACCAGTCAACGCCGATTCCGACATAAAATACGCCGACTGCCATCGATACTCCGATCTGAAGCGGAATGGTCCCCAGCTCCGACACTTTCATCGGTCCCATGATTGTCAGACCGATTGCCCATCCGCACAGCCAGGAAGGCGTAAAGAATATCTTCGGGAGCGATTCCGCGATCAGGACGGCAAGACCGCCCATCACAAACAGCGTCGCATAAAGCTCTGCATCCGGCTGAAACGGGAGAACTTCCATGATGCCGACTGCCAAAACTGCCCAGAAGTCTCCTGCCAGAAAGCCGAGAGCGATCCTGACCGCATTTTCCGGATGCCCGCCGTTTGCCGTATAGACCCCGGCTGCAATCAGGGCTACGGAACCCGTCGTGATTCCGATGTGTCCGCTGAGAACCGCCCAGATCGGAGGCAGCAGGGCAATTCCCAGTGCCAGCGCCAGCATATTCTTTGTTTTAACTTTCATTGCATTTTTCCTTCCGGAAGCCGCTCCAGACGGGTATGCCGGTATAGGTTTTTGCTTCTTCCTCACCGGAGAGCACACGGACGGCACCGGCAGCCATCGCTTCCATTTCAAATTCGCCCGGATAGGCTGTGACCGGTGCAATAAAAGAACAGGCATCGGTTATCTGCTTTACCAGGTCTTCACTGTGGACCATGCCGCCGCCAAGAAGGATTCCGTCAGCATCGCCATGCAGGACAGCAGCCATCGAACCGATTGTTTTGATAATCTGATAAATCATCGCGTTCCAGATCAGCGCCGCATATTCGTCCCCTTCTTCTGCTCTTCTGCAGACTTCCACTGCATCGGAAGTTCCCAGATGATCCACCATGCCGCCGGTTCTGCTGCATTTATCAAGCAGTTCTTTTTCCGTATAGCTTCCGGAGAAGCAGAGCTGTATCAGCGGAAATGCCGGAATCGCACCGGCACGGGTCGGAGCAAGAGGCCCTTCGCCCTCCACGATATCCGTCCCGTCGATCATCCTGCCTTTTTTGTGTGCGGAAACTGAGATTCCTCCGCCGATATGGCAGACGATAAAATTGCAGTCTTCATATTTCTTTCCCATGCTCTGTGCATGGCGGATGGCCGTTTCCTTCAGGTTCAGGGCATGCAGATGGCTGTGGCGTTCGATTTCCTTGATTCCGGTCACGCGTGCCAGTTCATCAAACTCATCCGTGTCCGGCGGATTGATCACGAATTCTTTTCCGCCGTACTCCTTTGCGAATTCATCCGCCAGCTGGCTTCCCAGAGTTGCAGGATGGATGACCCCGTTTCTGCAGGTTCTTGCATGCTCCAGAAGGATGTCATTGATTTCGTATGTTCCGCCGGTAACCGAAAGCAGTCCGCCGCCTCTTCCGACAAAAGCATCGGTACCGGCAAGCGAAATACCATGTTCTTTTAAAATATTCAGAATCATATCCTTCCGGTACGGAAGCTGTTCAGACAGTTCTCCGAACTTTTTCAGCTCTGATGCATCATGGCTGACATTTTCTGAAAAGATTTTCCGGTCATCCTCAAAAAGGGCTATCTTCGTAGAGGTAGAGCCCGGATTGATTGCAAATATCCTGTAGGACATATTCATTCTCCTTCTTCCTGAAATTCAGTTGCTGCTGTTCTGTGCCCGCACGACCGCAATGGCCACATTGCCGACAACTTCCGACACCGGTGCGGAACGCGAGCAGTCGCAGACGACTTTTCTGAAACCCTGCAGCACAGGCCCGTAGGCATCCGCATGTCCGAACTGCTGGATCAGCTTCACGCCGATATTGCCGGCATTCAGGTCCGGCCAGATAACGATGTTTGCTTTTCCGGCTACAGGACTGTCCCGTTTGACTTTCTTGGCTGCAACGGCCGGAACCGTCGCCGCATCAAACTGGAATTCTCCGTCGATTTTATAATCCGGGCGCCGTTCGTTTGCAATTTTCACCGCTTCCCTGACCTTGTCCACCAGCTCATTTTCCGCGCTTCCGCATGTGGAAAATGAAAGCAGTGCGCATCTCGGCTCCCAGCCGAGAAGCTCTTTTGCCGTATCACACCCAGAAATCGCGATGCTCGCCAGATCTTCAGAATCCGGATTTGCACAGACGGCCGAATCTCCGAAGATTAAAAGATTCCCTTCCGGTCCTTCATATCCCGGAATGTCCGCCACGCCGATGCTGGACGCCGTCGTGACGCCTTCCTTAAGACCGATGACCATCTCTCCGGCCCAGATGACATCTCCGGTCGAGTGGGACATGCCTGCAAATACTGCATCCGCTTTCCCCATCTCTTCCAGCATCAGCGCCACATACATCGAATCTTTGGATTTTCTTTTCATGGACTTGACGGAATTCCTCTGCGTCTTCTCAAAATACGCTTCTGCAAGGCTGTCAATTTCGGATTCATTTTCACAGTCGAAAACATCCAGCCGGCTTAGGTCCAGACCGAATTTTTCGGCACTGGCGGCAATATCCGTTTTCTTAGCCACCAGGAGCGGCGTGCAGTATCCTTTCTCTTTGCATTCCAGCGCCGCCTGCAGGATTTTTTCTTCTTCGACTTCCGGAAAGGCCACAATCTTCGGATTCGCCTTTGCCTTTTGATAAATCGCTTCCATCATATCCATCTTCCTACCTCACTTTTGTACGCTTCTTTTAAATAGAACCTCGCTGAGAGCGAGGTTCCTGCATTGTCTGATGTTGCATAAAGGGATCAGCGGTAAACATAGCTGCCTGCCTGATAGCGGGGCGGAATAACCGGAATCTGCAGATAAGAATCATACTTTCCTCCCGCATGGACCACATGGTTTCCCTTGTTATCCGTTTCCCATGTCAGCGGTTCAAACCATCCCTCACGGATGTATCTTCCCGACAGCTGGATCCTGAGTTTCTCTCCTTTATGCCAGATACGGCTGACCGGCACGATCCGGATATCCACCGGTACGATTTCACCCGGCTTCAGTTTCTGAACGGAACGTCCGGACTGGACCGGTTCAAAATCCGTTGAAAGTTTCGGATCCAGTTCGCGCGCGGAGACCCTCATCTTTCCCCAGGTACCCGGATGCGGCTCACCGAGGATGTTCGTCGGAATCCAGTTTCCTTCACTGTCCGCCTTCTGAATATTGACAAAGAGATCCATGTCGTCATGTCCTTCTGCCTCAACCCACAGACGCAGTTTCATATAACCGGTGATTTCCGTATCTTCTTCAAACGGAAAATCAAAATTCAAAAGTCCGCTGGCACTGTCATAGCTGCATTTTTCTTCTTTCTCCGGCAGTTCCTTCTGAAGCGAAACATTTCCCGCGTTAATATACAGCTTCTGATAATCTGTACGGGCAAGCGGGAATTCTTTTTCAGGACGGTTCGTCTGGAAATCACAATCGTAGGCATCCATGACCTGAAGCCTGTATCTGGGCGTCATTTCCCAGCCGTTGTGAATTTCCTTCAGATAGCGTTCAAAGAAGCGCTTAAGGTCTTCAATATTTTCCGGAGTATAGAGATCCGGCCATTCCTGCTCACGGTGTGCACGCATCCATTTCCTTGTGGAACGGATTTTACGGAATGCGTTAAAGGATCCGCGCAGATGAAAATGACTCCAGGAAGCACAGGCATAAACCGGAATCTTGATCTTCCTGAAATCAGGGATCTTATCTTCCCAGTAAGCGTTCATCAGCGGATAGCGTCGTCCCATGCTGACCATGTCGTCAATCAGATTCGGTCCCGTCATCGATGAAACGATGAACTCATTGAAACTCAGGGCAGGGATTCCTCCCTCGAACAGCGATTCACGGTAAATATCCGTCGTCGCTTCCCACGGTGCGATGCAGGTAAGATGAGGCGGTACCTGTGCCGCAACCCGGTACTGCGTCATGGCGACGCAGGAATTCCCGGACATGCCTACTTTGCCGTTGCACCACGGCTGCTTCGCAACCCATTCGATGAAGTCGTAGCCGTCACGGCCGTCCTGCGTACCGAACATATTGATATCGCCCTGCGAATGTCCTGTCCCTCTCGGGTCAACGTTTGCCACCGCATAACCCTGATGGCACCAGTATCCGGGATCCGGTGATTCGAACTTGGACATGGTCGATGCAGTTGCCGGCGGGACTCCCATGATCTGCCATTCACTCATGCCGTCCCCGGGCCGCTTTCCGTAATAGCTCCATGAAACAAGACAGGGAATGTTTGTTTCGCCCTTCGGTCTGTAGATGTCTGTATAGATAATGACACCGTCGCGCATGGTAACCGGAACATCCTGATCGCAGATCAGTCCGTCTTCCGTTTCGTAGGAACGCGGATTGAATTTAGCGCAGAAGCCATGCGCCGTGGAAGCCATTCCTCCGACCTTGGAAAGATCGAGACCTTCTTCCGGATCCACCGGTACGCGGCATTTCCGGTAGACGGTTTCGATTTCTTCGCCTTCAAATGTTTCTTTCTTTGTATAAAGCTGAAGTTCCTTTACTTCATCCGGCATCTTGTTTTCCTCTCTTATCCGTCAATCAGTCTGCCGATAAGATCTGCAGATTCTCCTACTGTTTTGCATCTCTTGAAATCCATATAAGGAATTTCGACATCGAACTCATCTTCCAGGATATTGATCATCTGGGAATAATTAGCCGACTTCAGGCCCAGAGCCGCATACCCTGTTCCCTCAGTAAATTCACCGTCTCCGGCAAAGGATGCGAGGCATTCCCCGATTTTTGCAATGATATTTTCTCTCTCTTCCATGATTGATTTCTCCTTTATTCTGCAGTTCCCTGCCTGTTTTATGTTCCTTATCATAAAGTAAAAACACAGATAAAACATTGTGTCATTTTCTGATGTTTCTCAGATTTTCCCGACTGCTTTCGTGCACGCGCACAAATCCTTTTCACCCTGCTTTGCAGGGAATCGGTCTGCGCGGACAGCGGATGCTTCCCGGTGCCGCCCTGACAATGGCGCCTTCCTCACAGGCTTCCGCACACTTTCCGCACTGCGTGCATTCATCCTGATCAATGACATGGATGAAACGTTTTTTCCCGAGAATTGCTTCATCTTCACAGGCATCTTCACACTCCGTGCATCCGGTACACAGATCCGGCTGGATGAAGTAGGAAATGAAACTGCTGCATACGCCGGCCGCACACTGTTTTTTTGTAATGTGATTTTCGATTTCTTCCTTAAAACAGGACAGAGCACTTTCCGCGGTTCTGGCAGCACATCTGCCGATTTCACATAAAGACTGGTTCTGCATTTCTCCGGCAAGATCCTGCATCAGGGCTATGTCTGTCAGCCTGCCCTTTTTCAGCGATATATCCATGAGAATCATGTTCAGCTGTGCGGTCCCCTCATGGCCGAAAACGCAGCGTCCGCAGGTCTCCTTCATGAACCTTTTTTCCGCAGAAAGCAATACGTCGAGCATGCAGTCTTTTTCATTCAGAATCGTGATGAGATCTGCCGTCATTTCAATCTCTTCATCCAGTTCTTTCTCAGAGACAAAAAATCCCATCGGGTACCCGAAATACATCCCCTTAAAGCTGCCCTCGGCTCCGCATTCGTCCAGAATTTTTCTGGGGCTTGTTTTCAGCAGCACCGTAAAAGGACCTTTTTTCTTTGCATGTCCTTCCGCATAAAATGTTTTCCTGCCGCTGTGCAGCATTCCCTCAGCGGAATAGGCATGCAGCGTATTGCTGACTTCTCCCGGTAGCGGTTTCTCATCCTCCAGGACGGCCTTCTCCACCGCACTGGAATTCCCGTAGACAAATCCGTATTTCGGATCCGCTTCTTTTACCAGGATGCCGGCATCTGTAAAAAAGTTTTTCAGTTCCTCATTTCCCGCATCCAGAAGAAGAATTTTCTTTTCCGCATCAGATGCGCGGAAAAGCGCAAGTGCCTGATCTTTTTCCTGCGTCAGGATTTCCATGGAAACCGGCGCTTCCGGATAGAGAGATGCTGCATTGACAATCATGATCTTGTTCATTTTCTTATCTCCCCTGATATTCATTCCAAAGCTTCGGTTTGCGAAGGCTGAATCTTAAGTCGCACTGCAGGCAGCGTCCTGCTTCGGATTCCGCTTCTTCTTCCGTAAAGGGCACCAGATAAGATGCAAAACTGCATTTCCGCTCCTCCGCTGGGCGCATCTTCGGCACTGCTCTCTTCAGGGCGGCAAAACCTTCCGTCCTTCCGATATACGGGTTTATTTCCTCCGGATCCGTAAGAACGGTTGTGATATCGCCGTCTCCGCCCATGAAGCGGTCCATCTCTTCCGCGCAGGTACGTCCGGCAGCGATTGCTGCCACGACCGTCTTTGTTCCGGTCACGACGTCACCGGCTGAAAAAACGCCGTCCTGATTCGTCTTCCCCTGCCTGTCTGTCCTGATATAGAACCGGTGTGTCAGCTCCAGGCCGAAGTGTCCGGTATCCTGCGGATGCTGGCCGACGGCAAAGATGACATTGTCGACCGGAATGATCTCCTGTGACCCCGGAACAAGTTCGATGACTGCCCTGTGGTTTTCGTCGAAACAGAATTTCTCTACTTTCTGGATCTGCACGCCTTCGACTTTATCCGTGCCGGTAATCTTCTGGAAAGAACTTGCCGCATGAAGAATGACGCCTTCTTCTTTCCCTTCTTCAATCTCATCCGGTGATGCGGTCATTTGCTGTGTATTTTCCAGGCAGGCAATATGGACTTCCTTTGCCCCGAGCCGGACAGCTGTCCGCGCACAGTCATAGGCAACCGAACCGCCGCCCAGAACCATGACTCTTTCTTTCACCGGATCCGGTTTCCCCTGTCTGGAATGTTTCAGGAATTCCGAATTCAAAAGCACGCCCGGCAGGTCATTTCCCTCCAGCGGAAGTTTTGTTCCTTCCGTTGTTCCGGCTGCGATGAGGACCGTATCAAAGCCTTCTTTTTTCAGGTCGTCCGGATTTTTATCCCCGCAGCCGCATTCCAGACGGACGCCCTGCTCCAGGATATCCGCGATTTCACGGTCGACTACATCATCCGGAAGCCTGTAAGCCGGAATGCCGTAGCGCATCTGGCCGCCGGCTTTTTCTTCTTTTTCAAATACCGTCACATCATGTCCCTTCAGGACAAGATACCAGGCCGCCGTTAACCCGGCCGGTCCTGCTCCGACAATGGCAGCTTTCTTTCCTGTCGGTGCTTTCTTCACAATCCGTTTTTTCCAGGATTCATCATCCCGCACGGATGCCGCCAGCTTCAGCTGGCAGACGGACATCGGATCGCCGAGATAATTCCGCTTGCATTCTGCCTCGCAGGGATGCGTACAGATGGATCCCAGTGTTTCCGGGAACGGAACCCGTTCGCGTATCACCGCTACCGCTTTTTCAAATTCCCCGTTTCGGATGCAGCGGATATAGCGCGGAATATCGATACCCGCCGGGCAGCTTGCATGGCACGGCACGACAGAATCCCTGTAGGAACGTTCTTCCTTCAGAATGCCCACTGCATCCATGATGGAACCGGTAGGACAGACTTCTATGCATGCGCCGCAGAATTTGCAGCCGGCTTCTTTTAAAGAGACGCCGCCGTCGATTCCGATTTTGATACCCTTCTCGGTCTTCTGGTAATCCAGCACTTTCACGCCGCGCAGTTCCCGGCAGGCCCTGACGCATCGTCCGCACCGCACGCATCTGGTAAACAGGTGCTGGATCAGCGGATTGGAATCATCATTGGCATAGGTTCTTGATTTCTTGCGCCAGCGTTCCGGTCCGACTCCCATATACTGGAACATGCTCTGAAGTTCGCATTTTCCAAACTTCGGGCAGCCGGAGCAGCCTGCCGGATGTGTGGCCAGAATCAGTTCCATGGCCATCTTTCTGGTCTTGTCGGCACGCGGGTCACGGACCGATACATGCATGCCTTCCTTCACTTCTGTTTTGCAGGCAGGCACCGGAATTTCATCTCCGTCAACAATCACGGAACAGAGACGGCACCCGCCGACGGCTTCCAGGTCAGGATGCCTGCAAAGATGCGGGATAAAAACTCCCGCATCGATTGCTGCATCCAGTACAGACTGGCCTTCTGCTGCTTCAATTTCCTTATCATCAATATAGAATTTCATGATTCCCCATTCTTTAAAATTCGTTGATGGTCATCGCTGCATTTTCCCCGGCGATTCTTCCGGAATTCAGGCAGAAGCCCATCGTGTTGCCCGGAAGCGTATAGGTATAGCTGTCGCCGTAAATGTTGCAGGCATCGGTTCCGACCGCATAGAGTCCCGGAATGACTTTATGATCCGGGTTCATGACCTCCATCTTATGGTTGATCAGGATTCCTCCGAGAGAGCCATAGGCACCGACATATTCCTTGCAGCAGTAGAACGGACCCTTTTCAATTTTTTCCATAAACTTGCGGTCTTTCTCAAAGATCTCATCGAATCCTGCGTCGCACATATCGTTGTATTCCCCGACCTGCGCCAGGAAGCCTTCTTTATCGATGCCGGCTTTTTCTGCCAGTTCCTCCAGTGTATCCGCCTGGGTAATCGGCTCGTAGCCATTGGCAAGATCCTCATTCCACTGTTCATCGAAATGATCGAAAAGATCATACGGATGAACATGGGATACAATGTCCGGTCCTTTTTTCTTGTACTTCTTCAGCAGCCTGCTGTCGAAAATCGAAAAAGCAACTTTCCCGGGCAGAATGGAGATTGCATTTCCCGTAAAAGTCGTATTGGCAATCTCATCCTCCGGCATAAAACGTTCACCGTTGCGATTGACCCACAGGCATGGCTGGCGGAATGCCCCGTCCAGAATGAAATGATTCATATTGTCCGGCAGCTGGTACATCAGTTCCATATTGCAGGGTGTCTTTCCTGCCCCTGCTGCCCATGCCATGCGGAGGCCGTCTCCCGTCATGCCAGGGATGGCAAAATTAAAGATTGTCTTTCCGTATTCATAGCCTGTCTCTTCCTGAATCATCTTCGGGTTGGCGCCGAATCCGCCTGTTGCGAGAATGACGCCTGCCTTGGCTCTTGCTTCCACTTCTTCGCCGTCTTTGTCTTTTGCACGGACGCCGACTGCTCTGCCGTCTTCAACAATAATTTCATAAACCGGTGTCTCAAAGAGGAATTTCACGCCCAGTTCATCGGCACGGTCTGTCATCTTATGAATCATGGCCGAAGCACTTCTCGGGCCCGGTTCACCGCCGTCTTCCGGTTTCACGACATGCCATGTGAATTCACCGTCTGAATAAGGTCTGGTCGCCTCCGGTGCTGAAAATGCCCTTCTGGCGCCCGCAAACTCTACGCCCATTTCGCGCAGCCATTCGATTGTTTCACCGGATTTGAAATAATAATCCCGCACCAGTCTGGCATCCACTTTATAATGCGTAAAAAACATATGCTTGCGGAAGATCTCCCCCGGCGTAATCTCCACCATCTGCATCTTCTGAATCGAGGAGCCGATTCCCAGAGGTCCCATTCCCATATTGGCGGCGCCGCCTGTTGTGGCTGCCTTTTCAAACGCAAGCACTTCCGCTCCGCTTTCCGCTGCTGAAATACAGGCTGCCAGTCCGGAAAGTCCTGCCGCGACGACAATGACATCTGTTTCAAGATTTTTCATGATTTTTGCCTCCGTTTTGTATTGATTCTTTCAGTATTGTATGAGAAATTTCTTTCAAAAGCATTGGGAAAACACCCTATTTTCCGCCTTTCAGAGTCTTCCGGTTTGTACTTATACACAAACGGGCAGCCGGTTCATTTGACATCAAAAAGCCCTTATGCAATACTGGACGAAAGGAGAATCTGAATATGGAACAGATAAAAGGCATCGGGACCGACATCCTGAAAATAAGCCGCATCAAAGAACTGATTGAAAACGAAAAATCCGGGGGCCTGTTCCTTTCCCGCACTTATTCAGATGCCGAAAAGACGGAAATTTCATTCTGCGATCATCCTCTGCAGAGCTATGCCGACCGGTTTGCCGGCAAGGAAGCCGTCATGAAGGCTATGAGAATCGACGGAAATACCCGCTTTCTGTGGAAGGAAATCGAAATTCTTCATGATCCGGACGGCCGTCCTGAAGTCCATTTTCATGGAAACATGAAAGAAATCGCTGAGCGTCTTCATATCGGCAGGATTTTACTTTCATTAAGCTATGAGGACAGCTATGCTGTTGCCTTCGCTGTCCTCACAGAAACCTCTTCTTTATGAAATTATATTTCCATTCAATCGTCAGGCTGCCGTATGCTGTCCCTGCGTCGGACAGTCATGGGTGATGCTGCGGGCAAGCTTCTCTGCCGGCTGCACAAAAATCATGCTGACGATATAGCAGGCAATCCAGATCGGGATGATATCCATTAAAAATCCGATCAGAGCGCCGATAAACGGGCCTTTTCCCAGAATGCAGACATTGAAAACCGACATAATGAAGCAAAGCAGGACAGAATACGTTGTATTGATCGGAATGTTGACCAGTGCGCCGAATTTGAAGGTTCCCGGCTGCGCCTTGCTCTTCATGGCAAAATTAACGCCCCATTTCACACAGGGGATCGTCATTCCGATGATGCAGGCAATGATATAGGCAACCACGAAGTTGATTCCGAACATCTGCCAGCTGAAGGCTTTCAGCTGTCCCTGGGCAATGGTCAGAAGCTGGGCTACGATACAGAGTGCAACGGCAATCGGAAGGTTCAGAAACATTACATCGAGTAACTTTGTAGATGTCTTCATTGGCATGATCAAGATCCTCCTCATTTTCCATCTGTAGCCGCAGACAGCTGCATTGCTGAATTCAATTTGTTATTTCTGCTGTATTATGTTTAAATGATAGGTGACATCCTGTACAATTTCACTGTATAAAAGTCTGAATATACAGAATGATTTCTCTGGTTATTTGTTTGACTGCACATATATGTTCAGGAGGCATTCATTTTGGAATTGAAGGAATTATTAGTCCGGCTTTCGGATAAGAATTTCACCTATCTGACCTGTGCCGATCAGTGCGCCGCCATCAATAATCTTCAGCTTCTTACAGACGGCCAGAAAAGCTTTTCACCGGATATTCTTTATTACGGAAACACTTCCCTGCTGCCTTCCGATCCGGACAGCGGGCTGATATTCAACTGCATCATATACGGAAAAGATTCTGTTCCCCGCCGTATCAAAGACTGGAAAAACAGCAATATCCTTCTGCTGTCACAGGATGCCGATCCCAATGAATGCTATAACATTCTTCAGGGTTTCTTCATCGAGGAACAGCTGCTGACAGATAACATCCGCAGGCTGCTGATGGCATTGTTTTCGAACAACGGTCTCCAGTACCTGGTTGACGAAGCGGGGGCCGTACTCGGGAATCCGATTTTTGTCAGCGATTCCAGTTATCATTACATCGCCTATCACTGCCAGTTCGAGCCTGCTGACGACTCGGAATATGCAAAGATCATCCGTCAGGAACTGGAATACAATTCCATTCTGGAAAACGGAATCGAATACATCCAGACGCATAAGATCGATGAAGCACTGCAGCAGCTGGATCAGCCGCTGACGCATTATAACGAATATATCAAAAAGAACACGATGACAGGTGCGGTCCGTATCCGCGGCATCATCGTCGCGCACGTCATGATGGTCGAGCAGAATCATCCTTTCACGGAAATGGACAGGGAATGCTTCGCACGGCTTGTCCTCTTTGTCGGGCAGGAAATGCAGAAGCTGCCCCTCTATCAGAAAAATAAAGGCCAGATGTATTCCTATTTTCTGATCAATCTCCTTACGGATAAGCAGCCCAGCCAGGCAGTCATAGACCGGCGCGTCAAGGTCCTGCATTATAAAATGCTGGGCAAGTTCTATCTCGCGGTCCTTGCATCGAAAAACGGGGCATTCACGGGACAGTCTGTAAGCACTGTCGCGGATCAGATTCACATGATCCTGACCGGAAATATCTATGCGCTTCACGAAGGCCGCATGGTGATTCTGTTCAATCGTGAAAAAGATGCGTCCCTGGGCCAGTATACGGAGGAAATCCTGCATAAAGCGGCTGTTGAAAACAGCCTGAGCATCGGCATCAGCAACTCCTTTGAGGACCTTACGGAAATCCATCGTTTTTATGACCAGGCTCTCAGTTCGATAAAATCAGGGGAAATGCTTAACGCGCATGTAAACGATTCCGTTCTCTTCCACTATAAGGATTATGCCTACATGGAGATGCTGGATCTGTGCAGCCAGCATTCAAACCTGATGAATTTCTGCCATCCCGACATTCAGAAGCTGATGGAATACGACGAGCATAATCACTCCGATTTCATGGAGACCCTGTTCATTTACCTGCTGAATTCCGAAAACACTCTCAGGACGGCAAAAATCCTGTGCATGCACAAAAATACGCTTCTCTACCGTCTGGACCGGATCCGGGACATCCTGAACAATGACCTCTCCTCCGGAGAAGACCTTTTCATGTATCAGCTTTCGTTCCGCGCACTGCTCTTTCTCGGACTGTTCCGTCCGAAGATTCTGCCAAAAAGAAGTGAACTGAAAAAAGATCAGGAGGAAAATGAAGGCATTTGATCTGCACGCCCATTTTACGATTCCCGAATACACGGATGCTCTGAAGGATCATGGTCTGCTTGCATCGGACGGGTTTCCTTATCCATCGTGGGATCTCCGCAGCCAGCTTTCGGCCATGGATTCCCTGAACATCGGGAAAGCCGTCCTGAGTGTTTCCAGTCCTCATCCCTGGTTCGGGGATGTTCAGGAAGCATCCTTTCTGGCACGTGCCCTGAATGAGAAGGCTTCCGGATACAGGCATGCATACCCTGAGCGGTTTTTGTTTGCTGCCTCCCTGCCCCTTCCCGACCTTGATGCCTCCGTTGAGGAACTTGGCTATGCCTTTGATCATCTTCAGGCTGACGCTGTCAAACTTCCGACAAATGCCGGCGGCATCTATCCGGGCAGTCCGGCTCTGGACCCTCTGTTTGAAAAACTCAGCAGCAGAAAGGCAATCGTCCTGCTGCATCCCTGTGCACCGAATACGCAGGCACCTGACTGCTATGCAGGCAGGGTTCTTCCTCTCATGGAATTCCTGGCGGAAACAACCCGGTGCGTCACGGAGCTACTTGTGTCCGGAACGATTGAAAAATATCCCGATATCCGTTTCATTGTTCCCCACTGCGGCGCGTTCCTTCCGGTCATCGCCTCCAGGATTGAAGGAATGACCGCTGCTCTGGCCGCATCCGGCCGCGGCCATGCCGTCAGAACAGGTCTGCTTCACAGTCTGTATTATGATATCGCAGGAGATGCCCTGCCTTCCGGTCTCGACTTCTTAAAAACGCTGACGGATGACAGTCATATTCTTTACGGCAGCGATTATCCCTTTACGCCGCTTCCCATGGTCAGTCAGAAAAAAGCGGCACTGGAAAAGAATCTTCCGGCACCGCTTCTGAAAAAGATCTTCCGGGAAAACGCCGAAGCGCTGTTCCGGGTATGATTTCTGCTTCTTGATTTTTACTTCTTGATTTCTACCGTTTCAAATTTCATGTTCTTGTATTTCGCATATTCTTCCTGAATTTCACCCTGGCGTTTCATGAAGTCAATCCGTGTCTGGATGATCTCATTCAAATGTTCCGCACGGGATTCGTTCTGATTGCGGTCACGAACCAGTCCGTTTTCCGCAATGACAAATTTGATATTTCCGTCCGGCTGCTTCACCATGTCTCCGCCGGCACCGCAGACAGCACATTCAAACGGGAATTCAATCCCATCCCAGTGCTTGTCACCCCGGTATACCAGGGAAGAATGACAGTTCGGGCAGATGCCGTCATCAGGATCGCCTAGCCAGGTGCGTTCCTCTACCGGCGCAGCGATTGCCTTTACGATATTCTCGCCCATCCTGCGTGCCCGTTCGATCTGTTCCGGATGAAGAAGAACATTTCCCGGACGTGCGATGCGTGTTGCCATGTAGCGGTCGACAACCGTAAGCGACTGTGTAAACATGGTTGCCTGAAGCGATTCCATCGTAAGCGTCTGCCAGTCATGGCAGCTTCCTCCGACTGCGATAAGGCCTGCGACTGTATGCGGGTCTTCCTTCACATCCCCGATGGCAATACGGAATGCCAGTTCATACGCCAGGAATCTCTGGGCGAATTTCATGTACAGGGAAGACGGGGTAAGATCGTACGTCGGGCAGCCGATGATGACTCCCTGGCAGGTCTGCATGACATTGACGATCTGATCCATATCGTCCTTATCCTTGAGAATGCAGCCTTTGTATTTCTTCGTGTGATCCTGTGCGATTTCCCCCATCTGCATCGTACAGCCTTCGCATCCGGTGCAGTGTTCGATGTGATAGTCGTAGAGATTGATGAGGATTGCCTCGCCCCCTGCATCTTTTACTGCCTGAAGAGCTTCTTTAACCAGAATTTCGCTGTTGCCGTTGTGCATTCCTGCAACAATACCCATAACTTTGAATGACATTTTCAGCGCTCCTTTTCTAATATTTCAATAACCGATATAAGCATCATAAAACAAAAAGCGCTGTATTCATTCGGTTCTACACTCAAAGTTTCTGCGGCAAAAGCCCGTCTCATTGTACTTTTGAACAATGAAACAGACTTTCCTGTTCGATCTGGGCTTTCAAAAGAACTGTAAGCATGACCTGAACGAAAACCATCTCAGGTTTGACATATTTGCATACTATTTATCCCGACCCAGTTCAAAGAAAGAGCATGATAAAACCTGATAGGCAGTCTGTACAACTGTTATTTTGCGCAGCACTGGGCGACCCATGAAATGAAGTTCGACGTGCTGTCGCCGGACCGTTCTGCCATGGTGTGGTACTGTCCCCATACCGTTGCAAAGTCCACATCCTTCACGCTGCTGCAGCTCTGCAGGGCAAGGGCAAGATTGGTCTCTGTCGTCAGAGACGTATCTCCCTGGAAAATGCCGGTACGAATGCGCCAGTACGGGGCAATCGTTGAAGTCCCTGAACCTGCACAGGTCTTGGCTGCAAAGTAAATCGGATCGTACATATTCCCGCGCACCTCCGTTGAAGTGGAAAGCTCATCCGTTACAGAGGCGATATTGGCATAATCTGTCACATAGGAAGCATCCCATCCGGAAAGCGACGCGTATTTGCTCTGATTTTCCGAAAGAAGCCCTGCAAGATAGGAATCGAAATGTTCCGGAGTATTCGAGGCATCGCCGAATACATTATTCTCTGCCGTGGAAAGATCCAGACTGTCAAAGGCGCACACGCCCTTTGTCGGTGTCTTGCAGTTCTGCACGAAAGCTTCCATGCTGCTGATCGTGGCTGTATTCGACGCTGCATCATAGGTAATCCACGGTGACGATCCGTTCAGGGAATCAATATATTCCTGGGCTGTATTGTACGTCGCCGATGAGGCTGATGCTGTGCTTCCCGATGCCGTTCCGCTCATTGCAGTACCTGATGCCCCGCTGGGCATTCCGCTGGCCCCGCTCATATCCGGCAGGCCGCTCATGTCACTCGGTGCTCCGCTCATCGTCGGACGGCCTCCGCCGCCCATCACGCCCATGCCTCCCTTCACGCTGCTCTGGCTTGAAGGCGTATACGGGAAGGTCGTGTCCGAAAGGAAGTTGTTGAGCGATGTCTCGATCGTCGACTTGATATAATCGTAATAGGTTCCGGCAAGATCGACGCCGCTTGCGGAAGAAGACAGCGTAAGTGCATTTCCCTGGCTGTCCGTCAGTCCCAGTTTATTGATATAGTCCGCGAATACGGCTGCCATATCCTTGGAAAGAGCCGCGGTAAATGTACCGTCCGCACGGGTATCCGTCGTAACGCACTGCCCCATCATCCATTCATAAGCTTCATCGGCAATATCGAGGCTTGTGACCGGGCACCAGCACATCGCGCCGCAGATGGCATCGCTGATGGCCGCACCGGAATCATCCGTCATGGCCGCGCCGATTTTGTTAAGATACGGGGTGTAAAGCGGGCTGTCGCCGGTCGTTCCGAGAAGGGATGTCTGCGCACCGCCGCCACTCATGCCGTAGCAGAAGATCTTTGAGCTGTCGCCGGGAACGGATGATGAATTGTAGCGGACATAGCGGATGGCTGCCTTGATGTCCGTGACGCCCCAGGGGGCACCGCTCTGCGCAGCCGCTGCAGTCGATGACGTCGAAGAAGCAGCAGACGCTGCCGTTCCGGAAGCCGTTCCCGATGCTGACTGGGTGGACATACCGGCATGTCCCATCGAACCGGAATTGCCGCGGCAGCCCGGATTCAGGAAGACATAGCCTGCTTCCAGATAAGACGAAACGCTGTCATAGCTGAACTGCGTCGGTGCCGGAATTGCCGCATAGCCCGGTGTTTCCACCGGCAGGACCATGGGTGCATCTTCCCCGGTAAAGAAGCCGACGGTTCCGCTCTTGTTGACGGTGCAGGTATAGGTTCCGTCCCCGTTGTCTTTAGCCGTCATATAAGCTGCCGGAACGTAGATGCCCATGCTCTCGTAATTCGTATCTTCCGGCGACGTGCAGTACGCCAGGCCGATCTGCCAGTACGCATTGTTGGCGGAATCGAAATTCCATTTCGTGTCATCCAGTTTGAGCGAGGAAGAATCTGCCGCAGATGCGGTCGAACCGGAGGAAGCAGAAGAAGCTTCCGAAGAAGCAGTGGATGAGGTGCCTGAAGAAGCAGCGGAACCGGTCTGTGAAGATGTGGAAACCGCCGATGCCCCGCAGCCTGAGACAGCCATCGCCGCAGCGACAGCAGCCGCAAGAATTTTTGCAGATAATTTCATGTCTGTTCTCCTTTTCTTTTGAAATACTCGGAAAATACAGACCTATCATAGACAGGAATTGCGGCAGAAATGTGTCACAGCTGTGGCGGAAAACAGGCTTTTTCTTCAGGCACGCTTCACGGTAAATGAAAACTCGCTTCCTTTTCCCGGTTCGCTTTTTACCTCGATCTTCTCACCCATTCCGCGGAGCAGTTCCCTGGCAATGGACAGGCCGAGTCCGCTGCCGGATGAATTGCGCGCCTTATCCTCTTTATAGAAACGATCGAATACATAAGGAAGCACGTCTTTCGCAATCCCGGCTCCGTTGTCGCATACTGAAATCAGGACATGCGTCCTGAAAATGCGTGCATCGAGCGTTACTTTTCCGTTCTCCCCCATGAACTTGAAGGCATTGTCGAGCAGAATATGCAGAATCTGCTGGATCCGGTCCTCATTTGTAAAAAGAGACGGCAGGCCGAGCGCCGTTTCGGTAACGGTAAATTCAATCCCGAGATCATCCGCACGCACGGTATATTCATCCCGGACTGTCTGCATCATTTTCCCCGCATCCGTCTTCTGTTTCGTGATGACAGCCCTGCCGCTCTGCAGACGCGACAGTTCAAGGATCTCCGATATCAGTTTCTGAAGCCGGTTGCTTTCATTTAAAATGATGCCGTAGTAACGCTGCCGTGTTCCATCATCCGAAGCAAGTCCGTCCGAAAGCGTTTCGGTCAGGGCTTTGATTGATGAAATCGGCGACTTCAGTTCATGGCTGACGTTGGCGACATATTCCCGCCGGACTCTCTCGAGACGCTTCGAATCATCCAGATACATTTTCAGAAGGATGCTGAAAAGCAGGACGCCGGCCAGCATGGTCACGGAAAAAACGATGGTAAATCCATTCAGCACGGCCCGGTAATCGCTCGTCGGCTTCATAAGAAAGACAGCTCCTACCACAGTCGTGCCGCTGAGTGCGGGTTCCCCGATGATCAGTGACTGCTCCTCCAGACCGGGAATATCTTCAAATCCCGAAATCTCTTTTCCCCCGATTACCGATGGCAGTTCTTTCTTCAGGGCACTGAGGATGATCCGGTCAAACTCTGCTTCTTTGTCCGTTGGTTCCTCTTCGTCCCCGTCTGCCAGGACTGCCTGATTGCCGAAGACATCCAGGATCTTCACGATGTAGGGTTCCTGCCTGCTCACCCGGGCATTTCCCGCGGCATACTGCGCCGCGATGACTTTGGCCTGCGGTTTTAAATCATTGATGACCTGCTGCATAAACATCTGCCGGATGGCAAATGAACCGGCTGCCTGGGCAGCCAGATAAAAGACGACGATAGCTGATATCAGCAGGACCCTGCGCCGGACGGTTTTATTCATGGCTTTTCCTCAAGCTTATAGCCGATTCCGTAGATGGATTCAATTTCTAACCCGGCGTTCTCCGGCGGCAGCTTCTGACGGATACGCTTGATCTGCGTATCGACCACTCTCGTGTCACCGTAATAATCATATCCCCATACTTTATTCAGGAGCTGCTCCCGGCTTAAGACTCTGCCTGCATTTTCAGCAAGACATTTCAGAAGTTCTACCTGCTTCGGCGTCAGATCTGCTTTTTTCCCGCAGACGGTTACCGTGAAAGCATTGGAATCGATAACCATTCCGCGGAGCACGATTTTTTCAGCTTCATTCCTTGGTCTCGTCCTCTTCAGAATTGTACGGATCCGCGCGACAATCTCACGCGGCGAAAATGGCTTTGTCACATAATCGTCGGCCCCGATTTCCAGCCCGAGAACACGGTCGACCTCTTCGCTCCTTGCGCTCAGCATCAGAATCGGAACATCGCTTTTTTTCCGGATCTCCCTGCATACATCCGTCCCCATGATTTTCGGAAGCATGACATCAAGAATGATCAGGTCATAGCAGCCGGAAGACACCTTCTTCAATGCCTCCTCGCCGTCATAAGCCGAATCATATTCCATATTTTCCGCCGTCAGATAGGCGGAAATGCTTTCATGCACAGCAGCGCTGTCATCACAAATTAAGATCTGGGGAAGATTATTCATTCTTTCACCGGTCCGATGCCGTAAAACGGCTCTGTTTTATCTCTTGAAATAAGGCGTGCTGCAGGGAGCATTCCACAAGGTCAGAAGTTCATCATCCATGCGTGCAATGAACATCTGGAACCCGGCTGCTTCCTGGACAGTAAGCAGATTGCCTATGTAATTGGCTGCGATTTCAATGTTCTTTTCCCTGAGATAAGATGCGCAGCGGCGATAGACGATGAAAAGTTCCATCATCGTTGTCGCGCCCATCCCGTCCAAAACGAGCATGATTCTTTCACCGCTTCGGATTCCCAGATCCCGCAGCAGGGCTTCCAGCATGATTTCAGCGGTTTCATCAGCTGTCTTCAGTTTTGTCCGGCCGCCGCCCTCCTCGCCATGCTGACCCATTCCGATCTCCATGTCGTCTTCTCCGAATTCAGCCAGCAGTTTCCCGGTGACCGGGTGCGTCGCTCCGCGCACGCCGACGGTCAGCGTCGCCATCTGGTCCGCGAAGCGCTGCCCGACAGCCGCCGTTTCATCGACGCTCTTTCCCATGGCCGCTGCCGCACCGACAATCTTATATAAAGGGATACAGCCTACAAGTCCCCGGCGATCCCGCCCGTGGCTGCGGGGTGCACTGGAAATATCTTCCTGGGTAATGATTTCGCGCACTTCAATTCCGCGGGCGCGGCACGCTGCCGTGGTGCGTTCGCCGGTCAGCAGGTCGCCTTCATGGTTCAGTACGACAAAAACGACGCCTTTTCCCTTATCAGCCAGCTCCAGGGCTTTTATGGCAATATCCTCCTCCGGAGCAACGAAAATATTCCCGGATATTGCCACATCCAGCATCCCCTCTCCCACAAACCCGATCGGTGCCGGCTCATGCCCGGAGCCGCCCATTCCAACGACAGTCACACGGTCAGCTGCTGCCAGTGCATTGCTGACGGTCAGCCGACGTTCTATCAGAGTAACAAGATCCTTGTTGGCATCAGCAAAGCCCTCCAGGAGTTCATCCGTAACGTTCTGCGGATCGTTGATAAACTTTTTCATTTCAGGCCCTCCGTTTTCTCTATGGTATAAATCGTCTCAATGTTGCATAAAGCTGCTTTACATCAATCGGTTTAATTGTATAGGCATTCATGCCGCTGTTGATTGCTTCACGCACATCTTCTTCAAAAGCATTGGCGCTCATGGCAATAATCGGGATATTGCAGTCTGCGCGTTTCATGGTACGGATCTCCCGCGTTGCCGTAAGACCGTCCATGACCGGCATGCGTATATCCATGAGGATTGCCTGATAAGTCCCTTCCTTAGAATCCGCGAACAGCCTGCAGGCTTCCTCTCCGTTGGATGCGATATCCATGCATAGACCGGCCTTTTCCAGCACATGTTTCGCAATTTCGACATTCATAGAATTGTCCTCCGCAAGCAGGACCCGGCTGCCGTGGAAATCCTGCAATTCTTCTGACGGATGCTGCGGCTGCACGGCTGTTTCAGCAGATGCAGCATCAGATGTTTTCAGGGGAAGCGTAACCGTAAAAGCAGAACCGGCACCGGGTTTCGATTCGACGGAAATGCTGCCGCCCATCATTTCCACCAGACTCCTGCAGATGGCAAGTCCGAGTCCGGTCCCCTTGATTTCACTGTCAAGCGCACGTTTCTCCTGAGCAAAGGGGTCAAACAGGTAAGGCAGGAATTCAGGTGAAATCCCGCATCCGGTATCCCTGACGCAGAAACACAGGCGATCGGAGTGTTCTGCGGAAAGCTCCCGGGCACAGAGGGAAATTTTTCCATTTTTCGGAGTAAACTTGACTGAATTTCCTACAATGTTCAGCAATACCTGCTGGAGTTTCAGCACATCACCGATATAAACCGGATGCAGGCTTCCCTCCAGCTGACACTCAAACTCAATATGTTTTTCAGAACATTGCGAAGAAACAACAGCGGATATGCCTTTCATGAATTCCTCAAGATTAAAAGCCGATTCTTTCAGAGCCAGCTTTCCGCTCTCAATACGGGACATATTGAGAATGTCATTGATCAGCGCAAGCAGGAACCTGGAAGAAGCCTCCGCTTTTGAAAGATAATCGCGTGCTTCGGGGCAGATGTCCTGCTCTGCACTCATTTCGATATAGCCGATGATTGCATTGAGAGGTGTGCGTATATCATGGCTCATTCGTGACAGGAATTCGCTCTTGGCGGCATTGGCCTGCTCTGCTGCGCGCATGGCGGTAAGCAGGGCTTCACGTTTTTCTTCGGAACGGTTATGTTCCTCTGTCACGTCGCTGCTGACCAGGGCAATCGTCTTTGAGTGCTTATCAAGCCAGCTGAGCCAGAGTTTCTTATACTGCCGTTTCTGATCAGATGTTCCCACCGTACAGAAATATTCCAGATCCTCTTTCTTTTCAAGCTCCTCCAAGATAGTACTGACGCGCAGCCGCGCAAGCATCTGCTCCTGCTCTTCCGGCAGAACGCACTTCCTGATCAGTTCACCCATATCCTTTTCAAAATTATCTCCGTGATCTGCAAGAAATGGCCCGTTCGCATAACTTGCCGTAAGCACCCGGTAATCGCCGCATTTGCCTGCAATCAGACAGATATTCTCATACTGACTCCTTACGAATAAATCCAATACCTGTTTTTGTATGTATGCGTCTTCCGCATCCGCCGAAATATCCAGAATTGCCATATACAGCATTCGCTGGTTTTCCTGGGTATCCACGGTGGCCGTGGCGGAAACCCGGACATATTCTCCCGTAATTGTACGAAGCCTCATACTGATTTTGAAGCCGGAAAGGTTGCGCAGAGAATCCTCAACGATATGTACGATCCTGCTTCTGTCATCGGGATGAATACTGTCATATGGATTGCTCTTATAGGCAGCAGAAAGCTGCTCCTCCGTTCCCCGAAGAAGCCTGCCCAGCCCCTGACTGACAAAAACCGGAATCAGTTTGCGGTTATTGATGGTATCAAAAGCCGCGATTCCGCCGGGAGTATTGTTCATGACGCCGAGCAGCTGTGAATAAACATGATCCAGCTTCTGCTGGCGTTCCATGCGTGTATTGACATCGCTGAACAGGATGCACAGCATATTCTGACCGCCTCTGCGCAGTTCAACATTCAGATGAATCTCCATCCAGCGATAGACACCGGATGCAGTACGTACCCTGGCCACTGTCTGGTAAATTCCCCCGCTGACGCATGCCTTGTAAAAAAGCAAAGAAAAGTTTTCTGCATCCTCGGGATGCAGAAAAGCCGGCACAGAAGAAGCAAGTTCCCTGGCAAAATCGTTTTCCGTCTCTCCCAGCATCTCGCAAAGCGACTGATGAATGAAAACAGGCTGCCAGCCTTCTTTCTCAAATCTGAACAATCCCGCCTGGGTAGGAATCAGCCGGAGATATTCTGTACTATTTTCCAAAGGACTGATGGGATTTTCCATGACGATCCTCCTCGGGAGCAATCGGTATTATACGGATGCCGCAGTGCTGGTATCTCTGAAATTCATGCACTGCCAAAGATCATTAAAACTTAAAGCCGGATTTCTTGCCGCTGCGCTGATCAGCTGAATCAGAAGATAAGCAGCCGCATCGATTTTCGCCGAAAGCTCCAATTCATTTCTGTCTATCTCCGCAGATAAAAAATCCGAAACTTTATCCTGAAGATCTTTCATGCACTTCTCTTTGAACTTACGGTTTTCTGCTGTCTGACTAAGCTGGTTCAGCGCGGAATAGCGGTAAGCCTGTTCAAAACCGCATATCTGATTATAGATAAGCTTCAATTTCTCATAAAGGGAACCATCGCTCTCAGTAATGGAATCAACATTTTTCATAATTTCCAGCCAGTCTTCCTGCATGATCTGGCGTACTAAATCGTCCTTGCTGTCAAAATAGTGATAGAAAGTTCCGAGTGCCATCCCGCATTGGGCAGTCAAATCCCGGACATTGAATTTTCCTGCTCTCCCATCCCGATTCTGCAGCAGGAAATCCTTTCCGCACTTCATCAGAGATTCTCTGGCATTTTCGAGTTTGATTGCCATAGGATTCCCCCCTCACATGAACAACGTTCACATATATTATATTCTCTGCCGTCAGACATGTCAAATATCCCTTCCCGGCTGCCTGAGAATCCGCATTCCATGCATCCGGAGAACGGCCTGTATATTTTCAAACCCCGGAAGACAAAGTCGATCATTTCGTTTATAATTATCAGCAGAAATACGTCGAGAACCGTAACTTTTAAGTTCTCGTGATGTATGTCATGAACCTCCTCATGAAAGCGCAGTAATGCGGATGGGAGTTCAATAATTCAGACGGACAAGACTGACTGCCGGGCAGGCATTCAGCGGCGCCCGCATGATGATTTATTAAGGAGTCAGTATGGGTAAAAAAGCAATTGCTGCAGGTCATATCTGTGTCGATATCACGCCGGTCTTTTCACAGAACAGCGGCGTCAGTATCCGGGAACTCTTAAAACCCGGGAAACTGATCCATGTTGGTGAAGCAGATGTCCATACCGGCGGTGCCGTGGCCAACACAGGGCTTGCCATGAAGTTTCTGGGTGCCGACGTATCCCTCATGGGTAAAATCGGGGATGATGCCTTTGGCCGGATGATCCTGAATATCCTGGAGGAACATCATGCCGAAAACCGCATGATCAAATCCCCCGGTCTTTCCACTTCCTATTCCATCGTGATCGCCGTCCCCGGCGTCGACAGGATCTTTCTGCACAATCCCGGAGCAAATGACAGCTTCTGCTCCGATGACATTCCGCAGGATGCGCTGGAGGAAGCCGCCCTGTTCCACTTCGGCTATCCGCCGATCATGCGGTCCATGTTTGTAGATGACGGCGAAGAACTTCTGAAGATCATGAAGCGGGCAAAAGAATCCGGCACTGCCACCTCTCTCGATATGGCTGCGATCGACCCGGATTCGGATGCCGGGCATGCCGACTGGAAAAGAATCCTTGCGAGGGTCCTTCCGTATGTCGATTTCTTTGTCCCCAGTGCTGAAGAACTCTGCTTCATGCTGGACAGGAAACGGTATTCCGACTGGCAGGCCAGGGCGGAAGGCAGGGATATCATGGAAGTCCTCAGCATTGAGAAGGACATTCAGCCTCTTGCAGACCGCTGCATGGAGCTTGGCTCCAAGATTGTCGTCATCAAATGCGGAAGACCGGGAATGTATTACCGGACGGCAGGCAAAGATCTTCTCAGGACAGTCGGCTCGAAAGCGGACCTCAATGCAGACGCATGGTCTGACCGGGAAGGCTTTGAAAAAAGTTACGTGCCTGAAAAGGTACTTTCAGGGACCGGAGCCGGCGACACCAGTATCGCGGCATTCCTTACGGCTATGCTGGAAGGATGTCCTCCTGAAGAATGCATGCAGCTTTCAGCTGCGACCGGGGCCTGCTGCGTTTCATCCTATGATGCTTTAAGCGGCTTAAAGAGTTTTGAATTCCTGAGAGAAAAAATCCGGAGCGGATGGAAAAAGAACGAATAGAAAATTTCAGAATGGCCGTGCATTTCTGCACGGCCATGGATTATCCCTTGATTGTATGAATCAGCCTGAATACCTGCTCGCCGGCCAGAACCATATTGTGATAGTCATTTTCTTTTTCCATCGCCTCTTCCTCCTTCAGCAGCGTAATCCCGGCTGCCGAAGCGATTTCAATCAGTGCCGTTTTCGTTTTCTCAATCATTCCGTAACGGCAGAGGACAGGTCTTCCCCGCCGTCTGCAAGAGGACGGATGAGGACCTGATCATCCGGATAATTTTTCTTGATTCCTTCCCGGACCGCTTCGCCGGCTTCAGTGAAGTCAGGCTTCCTTTCAGCGAATCGATGGCAATCAGAATTTTCATATTTTTCTCCCGTCAGGAATCAATAGCCGAGTTTATGCAGAAGTTTCTCCACTTCGGAAGTACTCATGACTTTTCCCATTGCGACTACCCGTTCATTGACGACGAGCGCCGGCGTTGACATGACGCCGTAAGAAGCGATTTTTGCCATGTCGGTCACATATTCTGCTTCAAATGGAACCGACATTTCTTTCAGGGCTTCGTTTGTGGCTGCCAGCAGAGATTCGCAGCTCTTGCAGCCGCTTCCGAGGACCTTCACGCCGGTGAGTCCCGTGCTGCCCTCCGGTACTGCTTTCTCTGCTTCATACTGCTTTGCTGCACCGCTGCAGGCGCACGCCGGAGCTTCTTCCTTTTTCTTTCCGAATCCGAAAATACCCATTCTATTTTTCCTCCCCGCTGCACCCGCAGCCGCAGCAGCAGGATGAATCTCCTGCCTGCTTCTGATCATCGCCGACATAGGAAATGGCTCCTGTCGGGCACTGGCTCTCACAGCCATGACAGTGATCGATGCACCCATGCGGATTTACGACCACGGGAGTCGGTGCTTTTGAAACATCGTATACGCCGTGCGGACAGAAAGAAACACAGGTGCCGCATTCCGCACACAGAGAATAATCAATTACAGGATACCATTTGTCAGCCATTTCATTTCTCCTTTGTTTTTTTTCCGTTCAGACGAGGAACTGCTGAAGTACATTGAACAGATAGCCCACGATGATGATACCGATCGTACAGATGCCGATGAACAGCCCCAGAAGTTTCGGCTTCACGGCCTTCCGGAGCATGATCAGCGACGGAAGCGACAGGGTGGTTACCGCCATCATGAAAGCCAGCACCGTGCCGAGACGGGCACCTTTGTAGAGCAGGGCTTCCGCAATCGGGATGGTTCCGAAAATATCCGCATACATCGGCACACCGATTACTGTCGCCAGGACGACGCCGAACGGATTGTTCCCGCCGAGAACAGCCTCGACGACATTCTCCGGAATCCAGTTATGAATAACCGCCCCGATTGCCACCCCGATCAGGATGTACGGGAAAACCTTTTTAAACGTATTGACAACCTGATCCTTTGCATAGACCAGGCGGTCCTTCTGCGTCAATTCCGGTGAATCAATATCCACGCCGCCGGAATTCCTGATAAAATCTTCAACATAGCGCTCCATGTGTAACTTCTCGATAATCGTACCTCCGATGACTGCCACGATCAGTCCGAAAATCACATAGACGACCGCGACTTTCGCACCGAAAATGCTCATCAGAAGCACAAGGCTTCCCAGGTCTACCATCGGCGAAGAAATCAGGAAGGAAAACGTCACTCCGACCGGAAGTCCCGCACCGGTGAAACCGATGAACAGCGGAATAGAGGAGCAGGAACAGAAAGGCGTCACAGTCCCCAGGAGCGCTGCAATCGTGTTCGCCCAGATTCCGTGAAAACGGCCCAGAATCTTCTTGCTTCTCTCCGGCGGAAAGTAGCTCTGAATATAGCTGATGATAAAAATCAGCAGGCACAGGAGAAATGTGATTTTTATCACGTCGTAGAAAAAGAACTGAATGCTCCCGCCAAGCCTTGCTCCCGTATCAAGACCTAAAGCGGTCAGCAGCGATCCGATCAGGCCTTCCATCCATTTCATTCCCAGGACCTGATTCTGAATAAATTCCCAGACTCCCATAAAAATCTCTTCTCCCGACAGTCAAATCAAATATTTTTGATTTTAAATCCGAATTAAAAACCATTCTGCAATGGCTTTACGGACAGCAGCTACATTTCTCTTCCGGAGCTGACTCGGTCAGCTTCCGCAGGAGATCCGCTGCCTTTCTGCAGCCTGATTCCGACAGACGATAATGCGTCCACTTGCCTTCCTGCCTGCTTTCCACAATGCCGGATTCACACAGAATCTTCATGTGATAAGAAAGCCCGGACTGGCCGATATCCATTTTATCCTGCAGGACGCAGGCACATTTCTCGCCGCTTCGCAGCTGCTTCAGAATTTCCAGACGCCTTGGATCGCAGAATGCCTTGAAAACCTTTGCGTCCGTTTCAAATGAAGATTCCATTCCTGCACCTCAGATCAATTTCTGTTGATGTACTGTATCATAATCCTCAGATCAATTTCTGTCAATATGAAGTCTCGAAAAAAACGTCTGCGAAAAATTTCTCCGTCCACTCTTTCCCTTTCGATTTCCGGAACACATCGGTAGACATGCCGCCTTCACTGATGAGCCTGTCATAATATCCTTTAACAGCCTCTTTTCTTCTGCCGGTCTGGTCAGGCTTCAGTTCAGGCACAGATGCACTCATCTTCAGAAGGACCCCGACCGCTGCCTTCTGCATTTCAAATAATGCGCCGTCATCAGCTGCCGTTCCTGTTTTTAAGAGTGTGCCGGCCAGGACACTGTCCTGCCAGGAATGCCGGTACTCCAGATCCTTCAGATTCTTAAATTGCGAAGCAAGATCTGCCAGCCATTCCTTCTGAGAAGGGACCGTGTTCTTTTCATCATGGTTCAGATCAATGAATTCAATATAGGCTTTTCTTCTGCCGAAGATATAGATATAATCCAGCGACATCATCGGGATGTCCCGAAGAAGCGGCGTCAGCATGACCGATACCATCTTCATCGGTCCGGTATTTGTTTTCATCACGGAAATATTGCCGAGCTTTTCCGCCCGGTACTGGCTGACATGGAATTTCATGATTCCAAAAATCCGGATGGTTTGGTATTCACCGACATCGCACGCAGAAAGAGCATACGCCTCACTAATCTCTTTCAGCACGCTGTCGGCAATCAGCTCGCCGGGCCTTCTGTTTCCCGCTGCCGGAAAAGTCTGCTGCATCATATTACCCTCCTCGTATGAAAACAGCCTGCATTCCTGTTCTGGCCTACCTGTGGATCAGCCTTTCCAGTTCAGACATCAGCTTATCGACATCAATGGGTTTGGAAAGATGGGCATTCATGCCGGCTTCCTGAGCCCTGCTGATATCACCGGAATAGGCATCTGCCGTCATGGCAAGAATCGGAATCGTCCTGCTGTCCGGATGCGACGATGCACGGATTGCTTTCGTAGCTTCGTATCCGTCCATGACCGGCATGCGGATATCCATGAGGATGGCTGAATATTCACCGCCTTTTGATTTTTCAAACATTTCGGTTCCTTCCCTGCCGTCCGCAGCGCAGTCCGCTTCAATTCCCTTCTTGGCAAGAATGGCTTTGGCAATTTCGCGGTTCATCTCATTGTCCTCACATAAGAGAACCTTTTTCCCGGCAATTATCGTCGTTTTCGCAGCCGGCGGAACCATTCTATCTGACATGGGCGTCTCCTTAGCCTTTGGCAGCTTCAGACATACCGTAAAAGTCGTTCCCACTCCGACGCGGCTTTCCACTTCGATACTTCCGCCCATCAGGTCAACCAGTCTTTTCACGATTGAAAGCCCCAGGCCGGAACCGCCGATGTTCGCATTGTTCTTGTTCCTTTCCTGCGTAAACGGATCAAAAATCTTCGGCAGGAAGTCTGCCGAGATACCGCATCCGTCGTCTTTTACTGTCAGCCTGTCATACACGGCATCCGGAGTCTCTTTCTCGCATTCGACGGCAAAGAGCACATTTCCTCCCCTCGGGGTAAACTTCGTGGCATTGGACAGCAGGTTGATGAAGATTTCCTGCACATGCACGGAATCAATATTGATCATGGTCATGGCTGCCTTGGAATTGTCAAAACGGAAATGAATGCCTTTTGCATCCATCATCGGCTTGACCGCCGTGATGATTCCGTCAGCAACCGTACTGCAGGAGACAGGAGCTGTACGGAGCGTCGTCGTGCCCGTCTCGATTTTCTGAAGATCCAGCGTATCATTAATCAGCGACAGCAGCGTGCTGCCGGCCTTGCCTATTTTGTACAGATAGTCATTTTTCTGTTCCATGGAATCCGTCTCCTGTGCCAGCCGGTCATATCCCAGAATGGCATTCAGCGGCGTTCTCATATCATGGCTGACGTTGGACAGGAAATTCGATTTGGATTCATTTGCCTGATCCGCCTCATAGCGAAGAGCCTTCTCGGTATCCAGACGCTCCATCAGCTCCTTCTGCCTGTGCTGAAGCGTGTCCGTGACATCCGTCTGCTGAACCAGAATCCATTCTTTCGTCTCATCCAGCCAGACCGTACGGATCTGCTTCCATCCTTCCGATCCGTCGCTCCGCCTCGCCTTGACATTGAAGGTATAGTTATTTTCCTCATCCAGGTGCTTTACCATTTCCTCAATCCTGGTTTCTTCAATAAAGCGTTCCTTCTCCTGCGGATCGACCCAGCTGCTGACGGCGTGCCGGATTGTCTCGGAGTACTTCTGAGGTTTCTTCATGTTCCCAATATGCTTCAGATAAACACTTGATTTGATATCCCCTAAATAGCGGAAGAAAAAGACCCTGTCCGATACCCGGAGAATCGCAATGTAGTCATATCCGGTATCCGTAAGCTTTTGGATAATCTCCCTGTTCAATTCCTGTTCATTGACATTTTCTGAATACAGCACCGCTTCGATATCATGCGTTTCCGGATCCTCAACCATATTGACGACCGTTTCCACCCAGATGGAGGTTCCGTTTTCCACGCAGCGGCGGTAGCGTACGACATCCCTGGATTTACCGCTTCCGAAAAGCCTGATCAGGGCCGGCAGCTGAAAATGCTCCAGAAAAGTCTTCTTGTGCTGTTCATTCAGGATAATCCCGGAAATATTGCGGATAACGCCTTCCGCCGTTTCAGACCGGATCGTGTTGATGACATACCGGGATGTGCCGTACCACTCCACACAGCGGTTACGGGTCAGGTTCAGCCTGACCGTGCACAGGGACTGAGGGTTGGCAAACAGCAGTGATTTTACGGAGCCCTGGAAATTTTCCCGCTGTTTCTTACGGTTTTCCGCTATCGCCGTTTCTGCTTTCATTTCTGCAGTGAGATCGGTAATCACGGCATAAATCATGCACTCCTCTTCTTTCGTCCTGATTGTAGAGGCAATAATGCGGAGCCATCTCCATCCGCCCCTGCCGTTATCATACCGGAAAGGCTGCGACATGTGCCGGCCCGGAACGACAACGGACCGCATCGTGCTGATCAGTGCACGGACGTCATCCGGATGAACATTTTCTGTATAAGTTTTCTGCTTCCGCATCTTCATTTCCGCCTCGCTCACGCCGAACAGATCGCATGTCATCTGCGTAGCCGCCATAAGCGTAAGTTTACCGTCGGAGATCCGATAGACGGAAATGCCTGCAGGAATGGAGTTGATAATATCTCCCAGCCTGCTGTTCTCCCTCTGAAGCATCTGACGTTCCGCAACATTCCCGCTGATATCGTTGATGGTAACGTAAAACCAGGCACGGCCGTCCTTATCAACGACATAATGTCCTTCATCGTGTACCCACAGAAGGGTCCCGTCCTTTTTCCGGATCCGGTATTCCACCGTATCGTACTGGCCGTTTTCGGCAATCTGATCATCAATTGATTTCAGGGTTGCCTCCCGGTCTTTTTCATACACCATGAAGCGGAAATGATTCCGGAATTCCTCCTGGAATTCTACCCTGTCATACCCGAGCATCCTCAGCATATTCTCGCTGACGAAAAAGAACTGATCATCTTCCTGCGCAGCATAAATAAAAAAACCTCCGGGCGTATCTTCAGCAATCTGTCTGCTGACATCCCGGAACGTCCCGAGCAGGACATGCCTGCCTTCATATTCGCCGATCCATTTCAATTCTGCCTGGGTCCATACATATCCCTTTGTCCTGTGATAGGTCCGATAAGTACAGACTCCCTGAATGTCTCCGGAAAAAATTTTCCGGATTGTATCAAGGACCATTTCCATATCCTGTTCCAGGATTACTTTTGACGCATCATTCCGGTAGAGTTCCAGAAATTCTTCTTCCGTCAGTCCGGAAAAGGAAGGCGCATTCTCCGTATAAAGAAAGGGAGTCAGAGAGGCCGATGCTCCGTCAGTCAGATACATCACCGCGTAGCCGGGTGCACATTGAATAATCATCTGAAGCTGTTCTCTGCTGAAATCCATCCGCGGCTCCTCCTGTCCGTTAAATGAAAGCCCGAATACAGTTCGCTGTTTCTCAAAAAGTCTCCATTTTACGGCATCTTTTCTATATGGATTATATCATATTATGATTCGAAAAAGCCTTTATGATAAACGATTGTTCAAATTTTTTCTCTATGAAAACACAAAAAAGACAGACGCCGCTATCGGTATCTGTCTTTCTTTGCATTCCGTCGAAAACTCCGCATCAAATATAAAGAAAAGAGTCCGGATTCCTTTCTACTGCAAGAATGTAATATACAGGGCTGTCAGGATGGCTGTCGTAATAACACCGCAGATATTCGCACCCAGAGCATAATCGAGTATCATCGTTCCCTGGCTGACCTTCTGGACTTCCCTCTGGGCTACTTTGGCCGTTGACGGAACACAGGAAACTCCTGCAATGCCGACGACCGGATTGAAATTGCCTTTCGTGATCCAGTAAATAAAATACCCTCCCAGGATTCCGCCGACACCGGACAGCGTCAGGGCAACGACACCCAGGACAAGGAATTTCAGGACAACCGTATTGAGAAGGGTTGTCGCATCGCACAGGACGCCCAGGATCAGGCCAAGAAAGAAAGTCGAAGCGTAAAGAAAAACATTCTCAATCAGATCCATGTATTTCCTGATGCCGGCTTCGCGGATGACAATGCCGGTAAAGAAGCTGAGGAACAGCGGTGCCGCAACCGGGAACAGCAGGCAGAGCAGCGCATTGGTTATGGAAGCAAAAATAATCTTTTCAAACGGAGTGACTGCAGGCTCACGGCGTTTCGGACGTACAATTGCCTTTTCACGCAGCCTTTTGGGAACCATCAGGCGAACCAGATACGGATAGCCGCCGTAAGTCAGACTCAGGTACAGATAGGCAACGATGGAAATCGGGACAAAATATTCCGGTGCCAGCTTCAGAGATGCAAACAGGACCATCGGGCCGTCTGCACCGCCGACGATGGATGCCGCGGCTGCAGCTCCGTCACTCAGACCCATCAGCTTGGCAATGGGGAAAGTGGCAATGGTGCCCATCTCGGCAAATAAAGCAATCGTCATGCTGATGAACGGGTGCTCCAGTACGTAGCCGACATCGCAGAGGATTCCGATGCCCATGAAGACCAGACACGCAATCAGGCCGTTGCTGAATGTCAGCGTGTAGACCGGCTGCAGAAAGTTGATCTGCATGTATTTCATCAGATCATCCGTTGTTGTCAGCAGCGGATTCAGAATCAGGTTGCCGACAGCCCCGTTATCCATAAACAGCATGCCTGCGTTGACTGCCGACATGCCCAGACCCATCGGAATCATGATCAAAGGTTCCAGTACTTCCTTCTTCCCGAAATATACCAGAAGAAGTCCGACAAAAATCAAGATAATTCTTAAAACTACGATTGAGGGCGACTGAGCGAACATCGTCCCGATTCCCTGAAAAATCTGTCCAAAATCCATTTTTATGTCCCTTCTCTCAGCTGTTGTTCTGATTTTTACGCAGGTATCTCTTCTCTTTCATATCAGCCTGTACCTTCTCAAAATGCCGGATAACGCGTATCGTAACCCGCATCAGAACCGCAACTCCATAGGACACCAGGATACCCAGTCCCAAAACTTTTAAAGGTGTTAGAAACATAGAAGACATAGCGTTCTCCCTTCCCGCAAAAAAAACGATTTTCGTCGATAGTATCACATCTGAAGGGAAAAAGCCATATGTTTTTCTTTATTTGCCTGCTGCTTTTTTCAGGGAAACCAGCAGCAGAATTATGCCGGCACCGCTCAGGATATGACCGGTGCCCGCGATACCGGAAACAGCAGCATCCGTCCCGGCTGCAAGGGGTGTTCCGAGCACCTGAAAGACTCCGCGGACTGCCAGCATGACTGCCGTAAGCGGCACACCGATGTTGTAGACCCATAAGAAGATACGGAAACTCTTCTGCTCTTTCAGCACATGCCGCTCAGAAAAAAGAGCCACCAGAAGGAACATCATCATGCCCAGGAGAAATAGATGCGCATGAACCTTGCCGAGCGCCGTGACGCCGGTAAAGCCGTTCCATTTCGTGAATTCACGGTAGAAGACGCCTGCGGCCATCGCCGCTGCCGCATAAATCAAAGACAGGTTCAGATACTTTTTCATTCTTCAATTTCTCCTTTCATCGCACGGTAACCGATTACGACGGTCCAGACATAAGCACACGTTTTAGGAATCATCAGGGCTCCCACTGCGGGGACCGAATCCGCAAACAGGACCACCGGTATGTAGAAGGCAAAGCTCAGGACCACCGTAAGCCACAGGAAGCGGAACGGCCTGTCCTCTTTCTGCCGGGCACTCCGGAAGAACAGCACAATGATCAGGACTCCCAGCAAGGCAAAGGGAATGTTTCTGTAGATTCCCCAGGAAAGCGGAGCGTCGGCTCGGGTCCACCCGTTCTGCGGCATCAGGCACAGAACGATGCGGGAAATGGAGAGGGTCCAGACCGCCGCCGTAATTCCGCGCTTTCCGGGCACCTGATAGCGGAGACGCCATACGTAATACAGCAGCACATAAAAGACAGTCATCGTCACGGATGTAACCAGCTTGCCGGTTCCGAGAACAGCTGTCCACGAAGCAAGTCCCGTCGTGCAGAGTGCCATGGCCCGCGGCACCAGATGAAAAGCGTCGCCGCATCCGAGCGTAACGGCCATGATGCCGAACAGCAGATACTGCTTCCGTCCCCGGCTGCCCCGGATCATCAGGATGCCGAGACAGATAACCGCTGTCAGATAGATCACATCAAAACCTGTTTCAAAAATCGCCTGCATCATTTTCCTCCTTCTCGAACATTGTTCGATATCACTGACTGAGAAGCCCGCCTTTTTCCCGGCGGGCAGTTTCTTCAGTAAATCGTTCTCCGGATCATTTCCAGCAGAATCCGGCAGTCCTTCTTCTGCTGCAGCAGCAGGTCCAGGATACTGCCGAGGACAAAATCAAGAAAGTCCTCTTCCCGGAATCCTTTTGAAAAGGCATCCTTCCGGACCGCAGAATCTGCCTTCAGCGCTGCTTTCATTCCAGATTTCAGGTGAGCGAGATAGCCATCCATTGTTTCTTTCGCCCGGCCTTTTCCCTTGCTGGCAAAGCTCACGGAATGCGTTGTAAAAAAATTCGGGTATTCCTCCGTGCCGTTCCGCACGCTTTTGAAAATCCATTCGACGGTTTCAGTAAAAGACCTGTCTCTGCTGTCCTGATGGTCCATCCGGAAAATATCCTGCCAGACGCTCTCAATTGTTTCCAGGACGAGGTCATCCTTGTCCGAGAAATAATAATACAGGGTACTGAGTGCGATATGGCATCTCCGGGCAACGGCACGCATGCTGATTTCCGACAGCCCGTTCTCCGAAACCATTTCCCGGCAGGCTTTCAGAATTTCTTCCTTGGACGTAACAACGCGGTTGATCGGACTCACCCCTCCCTATATCGAACAGTGTTCAGTATAACATTATCCGCCTGTTCTGTCTACAGAAAATCGCTATGACCTTTCTCTGTATTATCCGGGACCGTCTTTCGGAACGGCATGGGGCTTATCTTAAACGAACAGGTTGACATTCGATTCTTCCGCATTGCCGAGATAAGCTCCGACGCCGCCGAGTTCCACGCCGTCAATCAGCTCTTCTTTTTTAATACCCATGACATCCATGCTCATCGTGCAGGCAATGATCCTGACGCCCGCTTTCATGGCTTTTTTCATGAGTTCCTCCAAAGAATCGACATTTTTTTCTTTCATGATTTTCTTCATCATGGCCGTTCCCATGCCGCCCATATTCATCCTGGAAAGTTTCAGTTTCTTTGTGCCGCGCGGAAGCATCTTTCCAAACATGGATTCTATCAGAGTCTTCCTGACCGGCTGCTTCTGCTCTTTACGAAGAGCCGTAAGTCCCCAGAAAGTAAAGAACATCGTGACAGGTCTTCCCATGGCTGCTGCCCCGTTGGCAATAATAAAGCCTGCCAGAACTTTATCGAGATCTCCGGAGAAAACGATGATGGTTTTTCCTTCATTCTGCGGAACCGGATCATTTCTCACCGTTTTCGTGCAGGATGTTTCAGCGGTCTTCTTACGGACGACGGCAATGTAATCGTTCCCGCTCTTTTCATTTCTGACCAGTTCGTTTCCTGTGCGGCGGCACCAGGATGCGATATCAGCCGCAAAGCCCGGATCGGAAGCCGAGACCTCCAGCAGTTCACCATCCTTCATTTCCTTTACAGATTCAAAGACCTTCATGATGGGACCCGGGCACTGCATGCCGCTGCAGTCCACCCGGACGCGAACCGCCGGAAGCGCTGCCGAAGCATCCTTACCGCTGTCCTCAGGATGTTCCGGTGTTCCGAAGTCATTGATCTTCTGCTCCTCCGCCCCGGAACCGGCCTGATGCCCGGAGATTCCGGATTCGCTGTTTTCCGGAAATTCGTCCCGGTAATGAACCGAACGGTAAAAACGGGTGCCTCCCGGATATACCAGCACATTCCGGAAGCCGTGACTGCTCAGGATCCGCGCCGCATTATAGGCACGGACGCCGATGGCGCAGAACGTAATGATTTCTTTTTCGGGATCCAGTTCCCCCAGGCGGCTCCGAAGCTCACCCAGCGGAATTCCCACTGCCCCGGGCAGCGAATAGGCCATCCTCTCCGAGTCTTCCCGGACATCCAGCAGAACGGAACCGTTGTCTTTTTCAACGGCATCCCAGGAGGCAAACCGGACAAGTCCGGAAAGGACATTGCCGGCCGTAAACCCGGCCATATTGACCGGATCCTTTGCGGAAGAATACGGAGGTGCGTAGGACAGCTCCAGTTTTTCCAGATCTTCAATGGTACCGTGCAGCCGGATGACGGCCGCGATGGTATCAATCCGTTTATCCACTCCGTCCCGGCCGACAATCTGTGCACCGTAGATTTTCTTCCCGTCTGCGGAGAAAAGAAGTTTGGCGGTCATCGGAACCGCTCCGGGATAATAAGCCGCATGGGAATTCTGCGTGATGACAATACTTTCATAATCGCTGCCCTTTTGCAGTCCTTTTTTCAGCAGTGTCTTTTCATTCAGGCCGGTCGATGCAGCCGTCAGATCAAATACTTTGGCTACCGAGCTGCCATGTGATCCTTCATACTCCTCGTCCATGCCGGCGATGTTGTCGGCTGCGATTCTTCCCTGCTTATTGGCAGGTCCTGCCAGCGGAATCATCGTCTTTTCTCCGGTTATGAAGTCCTTTACTTCCGTGACATCGCCGACGGCATAGATATCCGGGTCCGACGTACGAAGATGCGAATCCGTCACGATACCGCCGCGGGCGTTCATTTCCAGACCGGCTTCCTTCGCCAGTCTTCCGTTCGGACGTATGCCGACAGACAGAATCACAAAATCCGAGGTGCATACAGTCCCGCTCTGCAGAGAGATCTCGATTCCGGATCCGGTCTCCCGGAATGCTTTCACGCCGTCGCCCAAATGCAGATGAACACCGTTCTGCTCAATATTTTCATGCAGGAGCTGGGCCATTTCAAAATCAAGCGGAGCCATGACCTGATCCAGCATTTCAATAATCGTGACGTCAAGTCCCGCCTGTTTCAGACTGTCAGCCATCTCCAGACCGATAAACCCGCCTCCTATGACGGAAACCGAACGGGCGCCTTTGTCATGAATCAGGGACAGGATGCGTTCGGTATCGGGCACCGTCCAGAGCGTCAGGATCTTTTCCGATTCAATACCGGTGATATTCGGACGGAGCGGTTCCGAGCCGGTCGCAATCACCAGTTTATCATAGGCTTCTGTGTAATCTTTTCCGGAAATAAGATCCCTGACCAGAACCTGTCTGGCTTCCGGCCGGATGGCCGCTGCTTCATTATTTACGCGGACGTCCACGGCAAACTTTTTCTTCATCGCCTCGGGCGTCTGAAGAAGAAGGGCCTCCTTGCTTTTGATGATGCCTCCCGTACGGTAGGGAAGGCCGCAGTTTGCATAGGAAATATAGGCTCCTCTTTCAAGAAGAATAATCTCCGCTTCTTCGTCAAGCCGGCGAAGCCTGGCCGCACAGCTTGCACCTCCCGCGACACCGCCGATAATGATGACTTTCTTACCCATTGCCTTTCTCCTTTTCGTCTGTGCTATAATAGAACCAGTCTGAAAATTGATGAGGTAAAAACATGCTGCTTTCTGATTTTCTGCCTGTCTGGAAGGAACTGGCCCCTGCGGACAGAAGCTTTCTTGAAAATGAATCCATGCCGCGTCATGTTGAAAAAAACTGTCTGGTCCACGACGGCTCCGATCAGTGCGAGGGACTGCTCTGCGTCGTTTCCGGCCGTCTGCGTGCTTTCATTTCCTCGGATGAGGGAAGGGAGATCACGATTTACCGGCTGTTCGAGCGCGATATCTGTCTCTTCTCCGCTGCCTGCATTCTCTGCGGCGTCCAGTTTGCTGTTTCGGTAGAAGCGGAACAGGATACCGATCTTCTCGTTATCCCGTCCGCCGCTTATAAAAAAGTGATGGAAAAATCTGCCCCGCTTGCCAACTATACCAATCAGATCATCACGTCCAGGTTCAACGATGTCGTATGGCTGATTGAACAGATTCTGTGGAAAAGCTTCGACAGGCGTCTCTCTTCCTTCCTTCTGGAAGAAAGTACGGCAGAAGGTTCCGATCACCTGAAAATCACTCATGAAAAAATAGCGGATCATCTGGGAACCGCCCGGGAAGTCGTAACACGGATGCTGCGGTATTTCCAGTCGGAAGGATGGGTCTCTCTTTCAAGGAACTGCATCCTTCTGACCGATAAAGAAAAACTGACATCGATTTCCTCTTAGGCAAGGAGCTCCTCAATCTGTTTTTTCGGTCGCACTCCCATGGACTGCCTGACTACTTTTCCGTTCTTCATGACTGCTACAGTCGGTATGCTCATGATACGGAAAGATCTGGCAAGCTCCGGCTGTTCATCAACGTTTACTTTCCCTACCTTAATATCGCTGTGCTCTTCCGCGATTTCATCGATCACCGGTGAGAGCATGCGGCACGGGCCGCACCAGGAAGCCCAGAAATCCAGCATGACTGTCTGACTGCTTTCCATGATCTCCTGCTGAAAATTATCTTTTGTAATGGTTATGACGGACATAGCAATTCTCCTCTCTTTTTTCTAACAATATACACGTCCGCTGCGGCTTCTTCCGTGACAAAGTCACGTTTCTGCCGGACCGCCGGCCTTTGTCCTTCCCCCCTAAAAACGATAAAAAAAAGAGCCTCCCGGTGACCGGAAAGCTCCGACATTTTTTACCGGCCCTGTATCCGGTGTCCGTTCAGGAACGGCTGTGCACATCGCACATTGAAGAAGTCTATCAGCGGGCCCATGAAAAAGGCCGTAATGACCGTACCGATTCCGATGGTGACGCCGCACAGGAAACCGACCAGAATACAGATCAGATCTGCAATAATCCGGATATATCGAAATTTCATGGGACCGCGCTTAGCCAGATACAGGGGAATCGCATCATACACGGAAACTCCCAGATCCGCCGTATAATAGAACGCCGAAGCAAAGCACATCGTAACAATTCCGACCGCCAGGAAAAGAATCCGGATTCCCAGCGGCGGCCCGGGCACGATGCGTTTCAGAAGTCCGACCGCAAAATCAACGATATAGCCGACCAGGAAGAGGTTGATGAAGGTGGCCAGTCCGATATAGTGCCGGTCCATAAAAAAATCCGCTGCCAGAAGAACCAGGCTGAGAAGCAGATAAAAGGTTCCGTAGGAGAGGCCGAATCCGAACTTCCCGAAAAGGCCCATGGCAAAGCTCTGGAATGGGTCGACGCCGAAATCTGCATTCTTGAAGAATCCGACGCTGATGGCCGCCAGAATTACCCCGAAAAGGGTCATTGCGATTCTCTTTGCAGGGATGCTCGTTTTCATTTTTCATCGTCTCCATTTCCGGAATACAGATACTCGAGAAACTTTTCCGTATTCACCGGATGCTTTTCTTTCGGTGACAGGGCAAGGCAGGGTTTCTCTTCATAACGAATGCCTGCCCCGGAAAGCACGGCACTTTCCGAAAGGTCAAAAGCCACCGGATGCTCATTGCCTTCCGAATCCGTAACCGTAAGAACATAGTCAGCATACTGCCGGTACAGATTATACGTGCGGCTGTCGCTGAGGTCAAGGAAATAACCGGCGCTTCCCATCCTGTCAATGTTCGTCCATCCGGAAATAACTGCATCCACGGTTCCTGCATCGATTTCTGCCAGCAGCTTCATATAATAGGTGGAAGCATAATCCGATTCCTTTGATAAATCAAAGAAAAGCTGATTCGTGAACTGAACCGGGCCTGTTCCGGAATCGATTCCCGAAAACTCCCGGAAGCCTTTGCAGAATTCCGTACCTTCGCCGATTCCTGTCTGGGAATTAATCACTTCTACGGAAAGAACAGAATCCGGAGAAGGGTGAAGAAACAGGATCAGCAGATAAACCGCCAGGGCAATGACGGCAGCTGTTCCGATCAGCGGATATTTGTAGTAATCCCAAATGTAGCCGGCTTTTTCAGCCGGCTTCATCTGTTTCATGATTTCTCTGTCTTTTTCAAACATATTCTGATTCCCTGCCTGATGCTCTTACTTTACAGTTTTCCTCCGGATGTTGCAATGCCTTCGATAAACTGTTTCTGGAAAATCAGATAAATCACGATCATCGGGATACAGGCCAGCAGAGATGCGGCCATCAGCTGAGGATAATTGGAACCGTACTGCCCCTGCATGCGGGCAAGACCGGAAGAAAGCGTGCTCTTATTAAGGTCCGTGCAGACAATCATCGGCCACATAAGATCCTTGAAAGCAAAAACCGCGGTAAAAATTCCCAGTGCCACCATACCGGACTGCGTCAGCGGAGCCATGATTTTCAGAAAGGTCTGACCGATATTGCAGCCATCCAGACGTGCCGCCTCTTCCAGATCTTTCGGCAGGCTCATATAGGCCTGACGCAGAAGGAATGTTCCGAATGCCGTGACCAGTCCCGGAAACACCAGGGCAAAAATCGTATTGGTCGCATGCAGATTCGAAATCATGATATACTGCGGAATAATGAAAATCTGCGAAGGAATCATCATCTGAATCAGAATAATTCCAAACGCTGCGTTCTTTCCCTTAAACTCAAGCCTTGCAAATGCATAACCGGCCATCGTCGCCGTAAGGACGGCGCAGATAACCCTGAACAGGATCAGCAGCAGCGTATTCAGGTACAGCACCGGGAAATTGTATTTTGAGATTACGGCTGAAAAATTTCCTATCTGCCATACAGCCGGGAAAATTACAAACGGATTGATGGAAGCCGCTTCCGTCTGCGTCTTGAAAGCTGTCAGGAACATCCAGATAAACGGGATGAGCATGGTAGCGGAAAGAAGAATCAGGACCGCATGGATGATAACCGTATTCAGTGTTGCTCTTGCTGTTTTCGTCATGATTTTTCTCCTCTCCTCAGTTATAGAATACCCATTTTTTCTGAAGCTTCATCTGGATTGCCGTCAGGATCAGGATCACGGCCAGAAGCAGCATGACAATCGCGGAGCCATACCCTTTATTGCCGTTTGTAAAGGAATACTGGTAAAACAGGTAGACAATGGACTGCGTCTTCCCCAATGCCGGATTACTGTGATCCATAACCATGAAAATCAGGTCAAAGACCTGCAGCGCGCCGATGACAGAGGTGACAACAACAAAGAAAATCGTCGGTGACAGAAGAGGAAGCGTAATCTTGAAGAACTGCCGTACTCCGGTTGCGCCGTCAATGCTGGAAGCCTCATAGTAATCCTTCGGTATTTCCTGAAGTCCGGAAAGAAAAAGGACGATATTGTAGCCGAGAGCAGACCAGACACCGATAATAGCAATGGAAAGCCAGGCAATGTTCGGATCGGAAATCCAGTTGATGTTTGTTCCGAAAACATGATTGATCAGCCCGTACTGGCTGTTATAAAGCCATCTCCAGATCATGGCAACGGCAGCCGGCGCCGAAACCATGGGCAGGAAGAAAATTGCCCTGTAAGTGGAACGGCCTTTCATTTTCCGGTTCAGGAGCACAGCAATTACCACGGAAAGGGCTACCGAGACCGGTACGACAAATAATGCATATTTGAAAGTGTTCCAGAGCGACTGCCAGACTTCAGCATCCTGAATCATCTTCGCATAATTTTCCAGCCCGATGAATTTATTTCCTTTACCGAAATCTCCGGTCTTATTCAGTGACTGCCAGACCGTCATAATCATCGGATAAATATTCAATATAATCAGACCGATAATGGTCGGAGCAATAAAAAGCCAGCCCCATTTCATTTCATTTTTTTCCCAGGTCGTCATTCTGGTTTTTACTTTTACGGCGGCGGAATCCTTTGCCATTTCATTCCTCCTTAATACTGCCTTTTCGGAGAAGGGGCCGGACGGACGGTAAGGTTCGTCCGGCCTTATCAATGATACCGGAAACAAGTTCCGGTGAAACTGTCCTGCTTACTGCCGGTTACGGAGCATCGCTCTTGATATCCTGATTCATCTTGTCTGCGCATGCTTTGCAGACTGTCGCCATCTGAGTCGGATCTTTCCATGCCGTCACGAGATCTTCAGAAAGCATGTTCTCCCAGGTCGTTGTCTTGTAGGAATGCGGACGGATAACCAGTTTAGCCTTCTGTGCCATATCGAGGTAAGCCTTAAGATTGAACTCGGATGCTGCGGAAGTCCATCCGTCTGAAGTTCCCTGCCATGCGCTCATCGTGACGCCGAGATCTGCCTGTTCCTTCTGTGCTTCTTCGGAGCCAAGGTATTCAATCAGCTGCCATGCCTCATCCGGATGCTGTGTGCCGGAGAAAGCAGCCCAGCCAAGTCCGTTATAGATGGAAACCCATCCGCCGGTTGCCTTGTCCTTCGGAAGAACGGCAACGTCGCAGTTCTTGTCCGTATACTCATTGTTCTTGAATTCAGGAACCATCCAGGAACCCTGTGTGATCATGGCAACCTGCCCATTCTCAAACATCGTGGCAATTCCTGTCTCGGACATCGTAGCCTGATCCGGCATGACATCCTTTGCCAGTTTCCCGACGTAATCCATAGCTTTCAGTGTCGCGTCATCGCCCATGCCGGAAGTCTGCTGATCATCGTGCAGGACAGAGCCGCCCATTGAGTAAACCATGTTGTACCAGCTGTCCTGATTGTTCGTGGTATTGCATGCATATCCGTAAATACCTTTTGTCTTATCTGTCAGCTTTACAGCCGCATCATACATGTCATCCCATGTCCAGGTATCATCCGGATAGGAAACGCCGGCTGCGTCAAAGAGGGTCTTGTTGTACCACAAACCGATCGTATCGTAATCCTTCGGCACCGCATAATACTTGCCATCCAGCGTGTACAGATCTACGACATCTTTATAATACTTGGAAATGTCAACTGACTTGCTGTTTTTAATCTTGTCCGTCAGATCCAGAAGAATTCCGTTTGCCATATACTGATTGGAAACGTTGGAATGCATCCAGAAGACATCTGCCATTTCTCCGCCGGATCCGCCTGCTTCCAGCAGCGTCCAGTAATTATCCCAGTTGACAACATCGATTTTTGCCGAAATACCTGTTTTTTCCTTAAACTCATCGCAGATTTTCTGAAGTCCTGCCTGCTGATTGCTGTCCCAGATCCAGACCTTCAGTTCTGTGCCGGATCCTGCTGCCGCCGATGCTGCTGATGCCGCCGTCGACGCTGCTGCTGATGCCGCTGTCGATGCTGCTGTTGATGCTGCCGTACTTCCTGTTGAAGATCCGCAGCCTGCCATGGAAAGAATCATTGAACCGGCTAAAACCGCTGTGATGACCTTTTTCAATTTCATTTCTTTTCCTCCCAAAATTGACTTTTTTGATTGTAACTGCCTTCATCCGGCATTATTATGTTAGCATCAGGAGAAATTTTCGAACATGGATAAATGATTTCAAATCATGTTTACATGTTTCATTTTACCTGTTTCGTAAAAACAGGCAATCCTTTTCGGAGGTTCCAATCATGCCTTTTTTCAGGGAAGATCATCCAATCGTAATCCTGCTCTGTTCCATAGGGAACCTGGTCGTACTGAATCTTCTTTTCCTTCTTTGCTGTGTTCCCGTCATCACGATCGGCGACTCGCTGTCCGCCCTGTATTTTGCTCTGATTCACCGGATGAGGGACAGCAGCTCCTCTTATACAAAGGATTTTCTGAAAGCCATGCGAATGAATTTCAGGCAGACCGTTCCTGCCTGGCTGGTCTGCCTGATCCTGATTTTTCTTTTATACGGCGACTACCGCATCTTTTCCTCAAACGGACTTGCACCGAATCCCGTACTCTTCTATTTCTTTGTGGTCCTCGGTGCCCTCATCTTTTTCACGGCTGAATATGTCTTCCCGGTCATTGCCTCTTTTGAGAACAGGCTCCCGGCACTTCTTTCCAACTCCTTTACCTTTGCCGCGAAAAATCCCGGATGGACGCTGATTCTCGCCGTTCTCTTCATCGGCCCGGCAGCTTTCTGCATCATGGACCGCCCGCTGTGGCCGCTTTATGCAGCCATTTGGTTCTTTATCGGTTTTTCACTCACCGCCTGGATTGCGTCTTTCATTTTCCTCCGGATTTTCAGGCCTTTTCTCCCGAAATCAGCAGATGAACTGATGGAAGAAGACCAGAAATCTCAAGGCACACCATAATATATGTCACATCATAATTATATCTCTTTTTCTTCTAATCAGTCCCTCTTTGTACATAAACAGAAATCATATATCCATTCCAAAAGAAATTCTTTCTTTATAGAATCAGACTGCGAGGTGAATGTTTTATGAAAGAACGACCGATCGGCTACACGAAAGGCTGGAATTTTACCTGCCTCGAGGATCTCCGCAACACAGGATCCATCGGACTGCTTTCGGGACTTGCCCTGGATTACTGCGGCATTGAAAAATGTACGCCGGGACATCTTTACGGTCCTGCCATCCGGACATCCTACCTGATTCATGTCGTACTGGACGGGACAGGAGACTACTTTATCGGCAAACGTCATTACAGTGTCCATAAGAATGAAGCCTTTATCATTTATCCGGGCATTGAAACTGTATACCAGGCAGATCTGGACAAGCCCTGGCAGTATCTGTGGATGGGCTTTCACGGCTACACCGCAGAAGACTGCATCAGGCGGATCGGCTTCTCGCCGGAAGCTCCGGTTGTACGTTTAAGAAGCACCAATGAAATTCAGCAGGGCATCGAGTCGCTTCTTTCGGCATCGCAGCTGACCTACAGCAACTATTTGATGAGACAGGGGGAAATGTACCGCTTTTTCGGCCTCATGGCAGCTCAGAGTGAAAATATCAGCAAGGAACGTCAGACCTACGATTATCCTCAGAGTGTCTATGTCAAGCAGGCTGTGCAGCATATGACCCACTATTACTCGCAGAAAATCAAGATTGACAGCCTGGCGGAAGAAATCGGGATTACCCGCAATTACCTGACAAAGAGTTTTCAGAAAGAACTGCAGATGTCTCCGCAGGAATTTCTGATCAACCTGCGTCTTGAAAAAGCTTCCAAGATTCTTGAGAACACGACGGCTTCCATCACGGAGATTTCCGATATGGTCGGATACGGAGACCCGCTTGCATTTTCCAAGAAATTCAAGGAAAAATTCGGTATGAGCCCGAAGTCTTTCCGCGATTCCAAACCGGCCCTGATCCGGAAGAATAAAAAGGGCGATTATGTAGATAAAACGCCTCTGTAAATCAACTTAACAAGGAGAACAAAGACATGTCCATTACCTTCAGCAGAGAAACAGGCATCTTCCATCTGACAAACGGACGGATCAGCTATGTTATTGGTATTCTTCCGAATGCACAGCTGACGCAGCTGTATTTCGGAAAAGCCGTCAAGGATGTTTCCGGCTTTCAGCGCTACCGGGAAAGTGCCTTCTGCCGTGCCATGATAGCCTTTCCTTCCTGTGAGGATCCGTCTTTTTCCCTGGAAGCCACCCGACAGGAATATCCCTCTTTCGGATCCTCTGATCTCCGGGAACCGGCCTTCGAACTGCTGATGGAAAACGGGAGCCATGTCAGTGAATTCCGGATGGCAGATTATCAGATTACAAAAGGCAAGCCTTCTCTCCCGAATCTTCCGGCTTCCTACACGGAAAATGAAACAGAAGCAGATACCCTCTCCGTCTGCCTGGATGATCAGCTGACCGGTCTGCGGATAACGCTTCTTTATACGATTTTCACCGATGAAGATATCATCGCCCGAAGCGTATCCTTTGAAAACAGAGGCACCTCTCCTGTCCGTATTGAACGTGCCATGAGCCTGTGCCTGGATCTTCCGGACAGCGACTATGAATGGATGCAGTTCTCCGGCGCATGGGGACGGGAGCGCTATCCCTACACACGCCCTCTTGTTCCCGGCATCCAGGCGATCGACAGCATGCGCGGACACTCCAGCAGTCAGCAGAATCCCTTTATTATCCTGAAGAGGAAGTCCGCAACGGAAGAAACCGGCGAAGCAATCGGCTGCATGTTCGTTTACAGCGGCAATTTCCTGGCTGAAGCTTATGTCGATACATACGGCTCCGCACGGCTTCTCATGGGCATCAACCCGATGAACTTCTCATGGTACCTGAACAGCGGTGAAACTTTCCAGACACCGGAAGCCCTGCTTGTCTACACCGCGGACGGTCTCAGCCATATGAGCAGAATGCTCCACCGCCTGCTGCGTACGCGTGTCGCGAGAGGCTACTGGCGCGACCGTGAGCGTCCAGTCCTTTTAAACAGCTGGGAAGCTGTCTGTATGGACTTTAATGAAGACAAACTGCTGGAAATTGCCCGGAAAGGCAAAGAAGCAGGCATCGAATTATTCGTCCTTGATGACGGATGGTTCGGAAACCGTACTGACGATCACCGGTCTCTCGGAGACTGGATTACCGATACACACAAGCTTCCGGAAGGCATGGCGGGACTTGCAGAAAAAATCCATGCTCTCGGCATGGATCTGGGCTTATGGATTGAACCGGAGATGATCAATGAAGACAGCGATCTTTTCCGTGCCCATCCGGACTGGGTACTCTCCACCCCGGGAAGAAACCGTTCCTATGGCCGTTATCAGTGGGTGCTGGATTTCTCGCGAGCGGAAGTCGTGAATGCCATTTATGACATGCTCTTCAAAGTGATAGAGGGAACCGGCATCTCCTACATTAAATGGGACATGAACCGCTCCATCACGGAATGCTATTCATCCGCCTATCCTGCCGGACAGCAGGGTGAGATTTATCACCGCTATATTCTCGGGGTCTATTCACTCTATGAGAAACTGATTTCGGCCTTTCCGAAAATCCTGTTTGAATCATGTGCCAGCGGAGGATGCCGTTTCGATGCAGGAATGCTCTACTACGCACCCCAGGCCTGGGGCAGCGATGATACCGATGCCATTGAACGTCTGAAAATCCAGTACGGAACGACTTACGGATATCCGATTGAAAGCATCGGCGCGCACGTCTCAATTTCTCCGAACCTGCAGGTCGGACGAATTGTTCCGATTGAAACCCGTGCCAATGTCGCCTGCTTCGGTACCTTTGGCTATGAACTGGACCTGAATGAGATTTCTGATGAAGACTTTGAAAAAGTAAAAGAAGAAGTCAAATTCATGAAAAAGAACCGGCTCATTCTCCATCACGGCGATTTTTATCGTCTGAAACCGCCTTATGACAATACGACGGCGGCCTGGATGACCGTTTCTGAGGATGGAAATGATGCCATCGTTGGTTATTATAAAATACTGAATGCCCTGAACCGCGGCTTCATCCGCCTGCACCTGTGCGGGCTGGAACCAGAAGCCCGTTATATCATCGAAGGAATGGGCGAATTCGGCGGAGACGAACTGATGAATGCAGGGCTGGTTATCTTTGACGAACACGCTGCCAACCGGATCGACCCGGAGACAGGCCCCCAGCCTGATTTCTGGTCACGTCTATATCTGCTTCATAAGAAACGGGAATCTGTAACTGCCATCTGCTGATGGCTGCAAAGGGACATGAAAAAGCAGCCGGCCTCGCGGAAATCACGAAAGCCGGCTGCCTGTTTTCAGAACGCTGATCATCCGGTCACATGATGCTCTTTCAGCAGTTTCTCGACTTCTGTACCTTCAATTTTCTTAAGTGCCTCTTTCAGCGCAATCTTCTCTTTGAAGCCCAGTTCCATATCCGTGATCTTTTTTCCGTCGCGCAGGGCAACCGTTGCATCAAGCAGGTCGCGGATATCGTATACGCTTCCCCAGACTTCCGGAACACCACGGTCAACCTTCAGCAGCGTATAAACTGCCTCCATTGCCGTGCGGATGGAATATTCCGTTGTGAAAACGGTGTCTCTCGGTGTCTCCGCGAAGTTTCCGATGAAAGCAAAATTGACAGAGCCTTCCGGTACGACATCCGGACGGTCTCCCGCTTCCCTTGGCTGGAAATAGGCGCTGGCGAACGGCATCATGACCGGGATCGTATTCGCGCTGTTTCTCGCCAGCTCTTCAATCTGATCTTTCGGAACCCCAAGATGATAGAGCCATTCTTCACAGATTTCCTCACCGGTACAGTCACGCATCGCTTTCCGGATATAATCTCCCGGGCGGTCTGAGAACATTCCGTAAAGCCAGACCAGAACCTGTTCCTTCGGCTGACTGCGGTACTGCGGCTGACGGTTGATCGTCCAGCTCAGAAGCCAGCTTGAATCCTTGGCCGTAACGATTCCGCCTGTTACAACCTTTCCGGCCAGCGGATCCCGTTTGCATATCTTCTGGATGTAAGGCAGGATTTTTTCATCAAGCGTATTGACCGTCGCGCTGACCCAGCAGCTGTCTTCCGGATTCATGCAGAACTTATCCGGATGTCCGAATGATGCATCCTGCTGCGCAATTTTTCTCCAGAGCGCGAAGGTTCCGCCTTCATGAATCTCACCGTCCATGCCTGCATACTTTGTCTGGCTGCCGTAGGTCGAATTCTCAACATTGCTTCCGTTCGTATAGAAAACCAGATCATCTTCCGTCAGATCGATCCGGTCGTTTCTGCCTCCGCATTCCAGTTCAATGGCTTTGGCCGTCTTTTTTCCGTCCCGGCTGTCAAAAAGTACATTCATGACTTTGGTGTCATAGTGGAAAATAACGCCGTGCCCCTTCAGGTATTGCACCATCGGAAGCACCATGGACTCATACTGGTTATACTTCGTAAATCTCAGAGCCGTAAAATCAGGCAGGCCTCCGATATGATGGATGTATCTCTGCATATATCGTTTCATTTCCAGCGCGCTCTGGTCATCCTTGAAGGCAAACATCGTGCGCCAGTACAGCCAGAAATCGCTGCAGAAAACTTCTTCGTCAAACAGCTCCGTCATTTTGACATTGGCCAGCTTCTCATCCGGCGTCATAAAGAGCTTCATGATTTCCATGCAGCCTTTGTCTGAAAGACTGAATTTCTTATCCGTGTGCGCATCCTCGCCGCAGTTCTGCGTCGCGCGGCACAGAGAGTAATTCGGATCTTTCTTATTCAGCCAGTAGTATTCATCAAGAATGCTGATTCCGTCAGTCTCAATGGACGGAATGGAACGGAAAAGATCCCACATGCATTCGAAATGATTGTCCATTTCACGTCCGCCGCGCATGACATAGCCGACGTCCGCAAAGTGATCGCCGTCGAGTGCTCCCCCCGGAATGGAATTCTTTTCCAGGATGTGGATGTGCGATCCCGGCATCTGCGCATCCCGTACCAGAAAACAGGCTGCCGAAAGAGATGCCAGTCCGCTTCCGATCAGATACGCTGACTTGTGTTCGACGCCTTCCGGTTTTTCCGGTCTGGCAAATGCTTCATAATTTCCGCTTGAATAATACATTGTAATTCCTCCTTTTCGACAGATCAGGAAAAGATTTATCCTATGGCAGCATTCTATTTCATCCGAAAAAAAAGTAAAATAAACAGTTCCGCCGTTTTGATTAAAAAATGATCAAAACGGCGGAACTGTCACAGGGCTGTTTTCATTTCCGGAGCTTCTCCGAGACCCGGAAATTTCAGGTACGGAACCGGCAGGTCAGTTATGTTCGGTACGGTATGCGTCCAGTGCATGGGCAAAGCTTCCATGCATCAGCAGGGACAGACGGTCAATGATTTTCTCCGGATCTTCCTTCATGTCTCCCCGGATCCAGTCAAGCATCAGTCCGACAAATGCATACTTATAGAAATTCGCAATAAAGGCTTTGTCTTCCTCACTCGCCTTTCTGTCTTTCGCTTCTTCATCAATGACGCTGATCAGGAGGCCGTAGGTAACCTTATAAAGATACCGTTCCACCTGCTCCCGGCTGACTGAACGGTAGACATTCATAACGAAAGCTTTGTTTTCCCGGACTGCTTCAAAAATCTGCAGAAATCCCTGCTGCCAGGTACTGTAGGTTTTTTTACCCTCAAGGGCTTTTGCGGCATCTTCTTCGCAGGACCATTCAACCAGATCATAGATATCCCTGAAATGATAATAAAAAGTCATGCGGCTGATTCCGCAGTCTTCAGTAATATCATTGATGGTAATCTTATCAAGGGGTTTCCGAAGCAGCTGTTTTTTCAGAGATGCCTCCAGCGCTCTCTTGGTTGTCTGTGACAAATAGGCCTCCCTGCGTCCTTTTTTTCCTCATGCCTGCTATTATACCGGTTTCCGGAAGAAATGAAATCTCTGATTTAAAAATGCTCCGTCGGTTTTTCGGCACTGCCGTCTGTTTTCTTTTCAAAAATTGCCGTCAGGATCTGCCGCACATGATCCATTTCTATCGGCTTGTTGATATGTCCGTTCATCCCTGCTTTCAGTGATTTCGCGATATCCTCACTGAAAGCATTGGCTGTCATGGCGACAATCGGAATCTCTGCGGCATCGCTGCGTTCTGCCTGACGAATGAGTGCTGTCGCCTCGTATCCGCCCATTCCCGGCATCATGACATCCATCATAATGGCATCATAATACCCTTTTTCCGATGCCATGAATTTGTCCACTGCTTCTCTGCCGCTCTCAGCCTGTTCCACAGAAGCGCCGGCATGCTCGAATATCAGCTTGGCGACCATGCGGTTGATTGCGACATCATCAGCAATCAGAATACGTTTTCCTGTCAGGAATTCCTCCGACCCTGCTCCGGTTCTATCGCCCCGTATGTTCTCCAGGATTTTACTGTAAAGCACGCTTCGGAAAATCGGTTTCTCCAGAACGGCATCTGCACCGGCATCCAGGGCTGCTTCTTCCAGTTCCTTCATTTTCTCTTCGCAGGTCAGGAACAGGATGGATTGTTTCGGAGCTGTATCCCGGAGTGTCTGAATGATCCTGAGTGGATTCTTCCCGCAGTCAAGAATGACTAGAAGGTACAGTCCTTGATTCAGGGATGCCATCTTCAGGGCATATTCCAGATTGTCTGTACATTCAGCGGATACGCCTGCCTCTTCCAGCATCCTGCACACTTCATCGCAGGAGCCTTTTTCCTCTTCGACGAGGAGGATCTGTTTTCCGCGCAGATCCGCATATTCGGCAAGTGCCTGCCGTCTGTCCTGGATTTTCAGTCTGACTGTCACGATAAACTGTGAACCTTTTCCTTTTACACTTTCTACTCTTACGGTCCCGCCTCTGGCATCCACAACGCTTCTGACAATAGCGAGTCCCAGTCCGGTTCCCTCGACCTGGTTGACCGTCGTATTGATTTCCCGGCTGAACGGTTCAAAAACATTCTCCAGTTTATCCCTGGCAATGCCGATTCCGTTGTCCCTGACGCGGAATTCATAAAGACCGGTCCCTTCTGTTTCGTTCGGCCTTTCTTCGATATCGAAGTCGATTCTGCCGCCGTTCGGAGTATATTTGCAGGCATTGTTAAGGAGGTTCATCAGAACCTGTCTCAGACGGACTTCATCGCCGATTACGAACTCATGCTCCAGATGCACGATATGAAACCGGTAATCCTGGCTCTTGGCGATGCACATCGGAAGAATCATCGAATTCAGACTGTTCATCACCAGCGGAATGGCATATGGCTCATTTGCCAGCAGCATCTTGCCGCTCTCAATCTTGGAAAGATCCAGAACATCATTGATCAGGCTGAGAAGGTGTCTGGATGAGGACTGGACAATCTTCAGATCGCCGCAGACTTTTCCGTAGTCTTTTTCTTCCATGCTCTGCATCGCCATGTTCGTCATTCCGACAATGGCGTTCATCGGCGTACGGATATCATGGCTCATATTGGAAAGAAAATCGCTCTTCGCCCGGCTTGCCGACCTGGCTTTCTCCATGGCATCGGAAAGTTCGGCCGCGTTCTCTTTCTGGAAACGGCTGTAAGTTACGGAAGTAAGAACTGTCAGACTGACAAGCACCAGGATGACAATAAAGGAAACCAAAGCTGACGATGTTCCGAGATTGGTCATCTCAACTGCTGATTTTCCGTACTGCTGCATCAGATCCGAACTGAATTCACGCACGCTGCTGTCAATGCTGAAGCGGGATGTAAAATAGGAAGCGCCCATGATATACCGGTATCCGCGGCTGTACTGTTCTTCCGCCGTCAGATTTTTCTCTTCCTCAGTCAGGACGTCACTCCGCAGGCCTTCCGGCAATTCCGATTCCGTCACCCCGCTGCTCATGGCTACCAGCTCCATTGCCCAGACTTCCATGTTCGAGAGATTGTCCGAGGCAATTTTCGCGTCCTGTATGCGGCTGATTTCACGTGTTGAGAGTCCCATACGGAAAAGTTCCTGAACCGCCGCATCGCGTCTTCTGTCCACGGTCAGTTCTTTCACATAGGCTTTGAAATGAGACAGGTCTTCTGTTTCGCAGTACATCTTGGATTCGTAACTCAGGGTCGCCGATCCGTTCTCAAACTTCTCTGCCGCACTGCTGGCCTTCTCCCTCATTGTTTCAAAAACCTTGATTTCCTGCGCCTGCCTCTGCATATTGAAAAACATCAGGCCTGCCGTGACAACGCCGATGGTCGAAAAAATGACAATAAAAATCGGAAGCAGGCTGATAAACTTCTTCATCGTTGCGGAAAGAGGCTTCTTCCTGCTCATTCTGCCGCCTCCATCTCAAAATATTTCTCAGGCTGCGGAAGGTTACCCGTCGCCAGACCGCTGCTGACGCATTTCTGCAGGGTCAGGTCCGTTTCATGGAAAGATCCTGCGTTTTTATTTCCCAGATACAGGAGGGCATCATGGATCGTCTGCGAAAGAACCGTATCATAAACGGCATCCGGATCCAGCTTCGTTCCGTCCTCCTTCTGAAGGACATTGTCTGTTCCGTTGGAATACAGAACCGCATTGACCCCGGCCAGTGCCGGATAATCCACCAGCGGCTCAAGTGCTTTGTAGCGATACGTTGTCGTCGCAAGAATCGACCCGTCAAAGACGCTGCTCAGCTGCGCCCCGGTCAGACTGCCTTCCCAGAGGCTTTCATCTGCCACGGCCGCATTCAGGTCGCTCGCCGTATAATTTCCTTTGTAGATCGGACCGGCAGCACTTTTTCCCTCAATCAGGACAGCATCCGCCCCTGTCGACTTCTGTACCGACTGGGCGATGACCGAGGCAGCCTCTCTCTCCAGCGGATAGGTCTCCCCCAGCTGATTTCCCGCCTGTACATTGCTCTGCCCGATCACGGTCGTGTCTGCCGGCTGGGTCAGCGCGGAATTAAAGTCTTCGCTGAACTTCCCGTCCGATGCCCCATCCTGCACAATGTCGCGGACCGCCTGGCTGGATGCGGAAAACATATTTCGGTTCAGGAAACGGATAAAGCTCTTTTTGTCCCGGATCAGATTCTTCAGATTCTGATAAAGGCTTCCTATCGGAAGTTCGATTCCCGTATTGTAGGAAATCAGCGTATCTGCACCGGAAGCAGGTACCTTCTGTGCCTCCGGACTGTACATGACCTTCAGGATTTTTTCCACTTCCGCTTTTCTTTCCGGGTCCTTTTCATCCTCTCCGGAAACCGCGGTACTGAACACAGGGTAGGTAAACAGCACACTGTCATCTTTTGTCCTGCCGAGGCAGGGAATCACCTGATAATCCGTGCCTGTCTTCCCCGTGAAGACTTTATCGGATCCGCTGAGGATCATGGCGCATTTCTCGGCATCGAAACTGCTCAGGGCGTCAGCCGACTGCAGATCCAGATCCGACTTCTCCAGTACGCAGTGATCGGAAAGCCTGCGCAGAACGGAAGCCATCTGTCTGCAGACATCCTCCGGAAGTTCCGTATTCTTTCCCGAAAGGAATTCCTTCATCCAGGCTTTCCCTTCCTCCGTCGAGAAGCATCCGCCGTAATTGAATCCCTCCAGCAGAAGGGTGCTTCTGTAGCCCAGAGAAGCTTCAATCTTCAGTCCGTCGATGCCGAGTTCACGAAACCGGGTGCAGGCCGTTTCAAGTTCGGAAACTGTTTCCGGAATTTTGATTCCGCTGCGTTCGAACAGAGAAACGTTGGCATAAATGCTTTCCGCCATTCCGGGTGCCGGATACCAGCACACTTTTCCGTCGAAGGTAAACGGATCCAGCGTCCCTTCGGAGAAAGCGGCCGTCTCTTCATTTTTATTCAGGCTCATGAGATACGGAGCGAGCTCCGCAGCGCTGTCGCTTTCAAAGCGCCGGATCATGACAATGTCCGCCATGTCTCCGTGCTTTGCCTGATAAATCAGATTCTGGGTGCTGTTCCGGTTGTTCTCCCAGATAAATGCGACATCGGGAAACTGCTTTTCGACATAGGTTCTCCATTCAGTATACGCGATATCGTTGTACATGGAAATCCGAATGGTCATTTCCCTGCCGGATAACGAAGCTGCCCCCGTACTGCATCCTGTACAGAGCAGGCTGATCAGCACGGCCAGAGCTGCTGCTACCCGAATTCTCCTGCGAAATGACCCGTTCATCTTCTGCTTATCCATTCCGTTCCTCACCGGGATGTCTGCTCCCCGCCCGTTTTCATCAGCAGCTGATTACTTCAGAATAGCTCTGCAAAGTATCGTAAAAAAATGCTCCTTGTTAATCTCCTGCTCTGGCAGATCAGGACATGACAGACTGCCGGGGAATCTTTGGAAGGCTCTTGTCCTCCTGCCTGTTTCATGCATTTTCCCCTCAGGCTTTCCTGATGAATTTACGATGATTATATTGAAAATATTTATCCTTCCGTATCATTTCTTTCAATCAGACGGCTGAGCGTGCTGTACAGCAGTTCCGGCTCAATCGGTTTGGACAGATGTGCATTCATGCCGGCTGCCCGGCTTTTCTGCCTGTCTTCATCAAACGCATTGGCTGTCATCGCGATGATCGGAATAGTTCTGGCATCCTTCCTGTTCCAGTGCCGGATATTGACGGTTGCCTGAAGCCCGTCCATAATCGGCATCCGCACATCCATGAGAATGGCATCATAATAGCCGATCGGATTCTGGGTGAACATCTGAAGCGCCTTGATGCCGTTTGAAGCAATCTCCACATGGAAATTCCTGCTTTCCAGAAGGGATTTCGCGATTTCCGCATTGATTTCATTGTCTTCCGCAATCAGAACCATTTTTCCGGTAAAATCAAATTTCTGCTGCTCCGGCATCTGCATCGCATCATGTCCGAGAGCTTTTTCAAAAGCGGAAATCAGGGTCGACTTCAGCAGCGGCTTGGTAATCAGAAGGTTTGCACCGGCCGCCCTGGCTTCCGTTTCAATCGCCTGCCAGTCATAAGCCGTCACGATGATGATCGTCACATCGGGTCCTACTATTTTCCTAATCTGGCGCGTCGTCTCAATACCATCCATAACCGGCATCTTCCAGTCTATCAGGATAAAATCATAGAACCGATTTTCTTTGAGACGCTCCCGGACGCGTTCCTCCGCGTCCTGTCCGCTGGTCACCCACTCCCCATTCATTCCGATATCCCGGAGGATATTTTCCGTTTCTTCACAGATCAGCAGGTCATCATCCACAATCAGTGCGCAAAGATTTTTCAGGCTGAAGGATGGTTTCATCGGACGCGCAGTATCCGGATCCGGCGTCAGAGGAACATCCATCGTAAATTCGCTGCCGACCCCCAGAATGCTTCTGACAGAAATGCTTCCACCCATGAGTCCGAGCAGATTCTTTGTGATCGCCAGTCCCAGTCCGGAACCTCCGAAGGATGTCGTCGTCGAAGAATCCACCTGTTCAAACGCTTCGAATATTGCGGACAGGTTTTCTTCCGCAATCCCGCAGCCCGTGTCATTGACCACGAAGCGCATCGTAATGCCTTTCGGCGTTCTGGATGCCACACTGACATCCAGCGAAATCCTGCCTTTCTGGGTAAACTTTACGGCATTTCCGAGAACATTGACCAGAACCTGCCGCAGTTTTATTTCGTCACCGATATAAAGATCGTCCGCTTCACCCGAAACCGTGCATTCATATTCAAGTCCCTTTGATACCGTCTGCGGATAAATAATATTGCTGACAGAAGTCATAAGTTCTGAAAAAGAAAAGCTTTCATTCTTCAGAAGCATCTTGCCGCTTTCAATCCGGGACATATCCAGAATGTCGTTGATCAGGGAAAGAAGATACCGGGCAGAGAGTCCGATTTTTGAAATACAGTCCGCCGTCTTCTCACGATTGGCAATTGACTGTGCCGCGATGGCATCCATGCCGATAATCGCATTCAGAGGCGTGCGGATTTCATGGCTCATGCGGGCCAGGAAGTTGGATTTCGCGTAGCTGGCCTGCTTGGCAGCATTCAGGGCGTCCGTCATCTGTTCGCGGTTCCTGCGGTCGCGTTCAAAAATTTCTGTGACATCCATGGCAAGGGAAACCAGGATGTCCCGTTCCCCATCAAGATAGAAAATGCTGTTCTTGATCTGCTTCTTCGGTGCTCCCGGAAGATCGGTCCTGCATTCTCTCTTGGTATAATAAACCGTATAAACGGATTTATCTTCCAGTTCCCTGCAGATGTTCTCAAGATCCATGTTCTTTAAAAAAGAATCCTTCTGAGCCGGATCCACCTGTCCGGAAGCCTCACGGACCGCATCCGCATAAGGGATGCCTGAATATCCGACATCTTCCTCGTCTTTTGTTTCCCGTAAATAAAATTTTTCCTGCCGCAGATCGCAGTAGGAAACGAGGTCATAATTCATGTCAATCAGACGCCCGACCAGCTTCTGATCGAATATTTCTCTTCCCAGCTGATTTTCCGGTTCATGAAATAATTCTTCTGGTTTCATGCTGTTCGGATCCTGGTTCATCTCCCTGATTCTCCCCACCGGTTTTTAAGATTTTATTTAATAAGTATAGCAATTTTCATAAATATAGACAAGTACATCCGAAAATGAACCTTTCCATACGAACCGGAAGAGTGTATCCTGAAAGCAGAATTTTGATTGGAGGCTGATGTATGAATTCTGAAAGCAATCCTGTTCCTCAGACGGATTCTTCTATTCTCATGCTGTCCGGTATTCCCGGCCATCCTCTCGGCTTGCTGCTGAAGGAAAACCAGAAAGTTTCCGTTCTGGTTGCAGAGTCAAAGAAAGCGCTTGCTGCCGGAGATCCGGCAGATCTTGCCGGCAGTTTGGAGAAACTGCGCTCCGCCAACGTGCATTATAAAAAAAACGGAGACCTTATTTATCCGGTTCTGAAAGAGCGGTGCCCCTCCGGGAATCCGGCTGATGAGATGTGGGATGCCGGTGTGGAGATCAAGGATGAACTGCTTGCCCTGGCTGATGAAAGCGGGATTCTTTCCGAAACTCCCGAACGTCTGAAGGCAGCCGCGGACAGTGCGGAAAAGCTTTCCCGCCGCGAATCGGAAGAACTCTATCCTCTCTGTGCAGAGAAATTTTCTGAAGAAGACTGGATGCGAATCTACTTTGAACTGCCGGCTTACGAATCATTTCTCACGGAAGACCGCCCGCTCTGGGCGGAAGCCGAAGAGAGACGGTCAGCGTTCACCGATAAGAAAAGGACTTCAGGAGCCGGCGCTTCCGAAGTCTCCGAAAACAGTTCGTCCCCGATTCCTCTCGGCACCGGCCATATGACGCCGAAGCAGATCGAGGCCGTGCTGAACACGATTCCCATGGAACTTACTTTCGTTGATGAAAGCGACCGGAACTGCTATTTCAATACCGGTGAGAAACTCTTCAAGCGTCCGGCGGCAGCCATCGGCCGTGAAGTCTGGTCCTGCCATCCGCCCAGATACGAAATGCTTGTCGACCAGACCATCGAAGAACTCCGGAGCGGTGAGAAAGACAGCTCGGATATCTGGATGGAAAGAAACGGCGAACCCGTTCTGGTAAGATACATGGCTGTCCGCGATGAACACGGCAAGTATCTTGGTACGCTGGAATGCGTCCAGAAGATGGGGTTCGCCCGGGATTATTTCAGAAACTGACTCATCCTGTCTGCAGATTTTCCGCCGCGATTTTCCCTGCCGCCGCAGGATGCTTCTTTTCCCATGCCGTAAAGACCATCGGATGCAGAAGAATCAGATACAGCGACTGGATGCCTCCGCTGACCGCTTTCGCAGCAAAAGACGGAAGGAACATGGCAAAGAAAGGTGTCGCACAGTAATAGAGAAGAAGCACGCCCAGCGCCCCGGAAATGAATCTGGAGACGGCCGTTTTCCTGGATACTTCCGTAGAGAATTTCACGAATCTGCGTTCCAGGAGCCATCCGATGGCCGTGCCGAGCATCATGCCGGTATTGCCGAAGGAATCCGGTTTCATTTTCTCAGGATCGACAATCAGCTTCCCGTCCAGGTAATCCATCGGATAGGGCTTCATCGAAATGTAGATCAGCCCTGCAATGCTCAGGACGATCAGCACAAGCACGAAAATCAGATCGCGGCCTTCTTTGGCATCTACCCATTTCAGCACCGAATTCGTGATCCAGAGAAGCAGAATGCCGATTCCGGCGGAAACCAGCACATCCTGCGGAGTATGGACACCGATATAATTTCTGGAAAATCCCACCAGAAGAATCAGGATGATCATCGAATTCCGGAGCATCCTGTTTTTCTTTTCCCTCACGGCTATACCGCCGTAAAGGGCTGTCGCATTTGTCATGTGCCCGCTCGGGAAAGAATAGCCTGTCGAAAGTGCTATAGCAGATTCAATGGGCTTCACTTCGCTGCTTCGTATCCACGGACGGTAGACGCAGGCTGTCAGCTTGACCATCCCGTTCACAAAACCGCCGATTCCGATGTTGAGCAGCGACAGCTCACCAGCTTTTTTCTCGAGGCACCAGTAAACCACAGCCACGATCAGGAACGGCAGGACGCTCCATCCCAGTTCCGTAAGGAAAAGAAAAACGCCGTTAAAGAATCCCCCTGTTGCTTCACGAAAATTCTGCAGCAGCAATAAATACTGGATGTCCATAGAATCCCCCTTTGGAAACTTTTTCGATTTTGCAGTATCAGCCTGTTATCACCATAAAAAGAGACCGCTGGCAGGACGGTCTCATTTTTAAAAGGAAGGAGTGTGAAAAGGAAAAGGTTTTGCATGTCTGAATCATTTTATGAACCTCATTTACTTTAATGCAAAAGACTGCATTCGTTTCCATGTCTCTTCAAGCTGTCCTCTCTCAATCGGCTTAACAAGAAAGTCCAGTGAATACTTCAGGGCATCTTCTTTCTGACTGTCATCCGCTCCCAGCATCAGACCGGTAAATTCCGGATAACGGCTGCGGATCGTCCTTGCGAAGGTAAACCCGTCGATCGGATGCATGTCCGCACAAAAAACCGTGAAGTCCGGAATCTGCACCATGAAGTCCTTAATGGCCATCAGCGGGTCGGTAAATCCCGTGCAGGTACTTTCCGGAAAAGCATCTTTAATCCGGTCCAGCAGCACATTCAGATCCTCTTCAGTTTTTTCAATAGCCAGAATCCTCATACTGCTTTCTCCTTTCTGAAAATCATCTTAATCCCAAACCTACAACAAATTAACAACAAACAGCATACAGAATTTCATCAGCGTCAAAAAGAGATTTTTAACAAAAAAGACCCTTGATACGGTATAATCAGAATCATTTGAAAGGAAGTTCTCCGAATGAAGTACTATTTTGCTCCGATGGAAGGGTTCACGGACCGCACCTACCGAAAACTGCACAGCCGTTTCTTCCCGGGCACGGATGAATACTTCACACCGTTCATCGCCGTGAGCCAGAGCGTGACTTTCTCATCCTCCGACCGGAAAGAGCTCACTCCGGAGAATCCTGCCGGCAGCTGTCTTGTGCCCCAGCTGCTCTCAAAAAATGCCGGACAGTTTGCGGAAGCTGTAAAAAAACTGCAGGTTCTCGGCTTTCATGAAGTCAATCTGAATCTGGGCTGTCCCTCCGGAACCGTTGTTCCGAAAGGGAAGGGAGCCGGCATGCTGCGGGATCCGGATAATCTGGAAATTTTCCTTTCCGAAGCGTTCCGACTTCTTCAGGATACCCCTGTGCGCATTTCCGTAAAAACACGTCTCGGATTTAATTCTCCGGATGAAAGCACGGAACTCATCCGCATTTTCAACTGCTTCCCTATTTCCGAACTGATCGTGCACGCACGGACCAAGACAGATTTCTATCAGGGCCCTGTACGAATGGATGCTTTCCGGGAAATGTACCGCTGCAGTATCCATCCTGTCGTGTACAACGGCGATCTCCTTTCCGCCGGCGGCTGCCGCGAAACAGCCGCCGTCTGTCCCGGACTGCAGGCACTGATGATCGGGCGCGGACTGCTCATCAATCCCGCTCTGATTCGTGAAGCAAAAGGCGGAGACCCTCTTGCAAAAGAAGAATACCTGTCTTTTCTTGAGGAGCTTTTCCGTGCCTGGTCCGATGAATTCCATTCAGAGGGGAATGCCCTCTGCCGGATGAAAGATCTTTGGAAGTTCGTGATGAAAGCTTTTGACGAAAATAAAAGCGGCATCCGTTCCGTTCAGAAATCAAAGAACGGAAACGAGTACCGCTCTGCTGTCCGCAGTTTTTTCCGTGAAACCAATCTGAATCTTTAAGAAATTTCCGCGCTCATGCCTGAATGTGCTTTTCCAGTATCCTGAACAGAGCGTCCGGCTCAACCGGCTTGGCAATATGGCCGTTCATTCCCGCATCCAGGCATTTTCGGACATCCTCCGCGAAGGCATCGGCCGTCATCGCAATGATCGGCACCTTCCCGGCATCTTCCCTTCCCAGCAGCCGGATCTGCCTGGCCGCCTCATACCCGTCCATGACCGGCATATGGATATCCATCAGGATCAGGGAATAGAACCCGACCGGACTGCGGCGGAATTTCTCGACACCGTTCTGACCGTCATCCGCAATCTCCGTCAGTATTCCTTTTTCTGCCAGCATGGCCTTCGCGATTTCCTGGTTCAGCGGATGATCCTCGCACAGAAGAACATGTTTTCCGGAGAGAACGCGGGTCACCTCCTCCCCACCCGTATTCGCAGTTTCCTTTACGCGGATATCAGAGGTACGGACATAATCGAATTTCATGTTCAGGGTAAACGTGGACCCGGCTCCCTGTCTGCTTTCAACCTCAATGGTTCCGCCCATGGCATCAACAAGGCGACGGACGATTGCCAGCCCCAGACCTGTCCCGTGTTTCTCCGGACTGTCATTCCGGTTTTCCTGCGTAAACGGTTCGAACAGGATTTTCCGGAATTCCTCGCTCATCCCGATTCCGTTGTCGCTGATGGCAATCTGCATTGCCAGCTTATTGTCCTCCGTAAGACGCCCCCGCTGACGATAGATGATTGTCCCGTTCTCCGGCGTATATTTCACCGCATTGGAAAACAGGTTGAAATAAATCTGATTCATCCTCAGCTCATCCATGACCGGAACAATTCCCTCGATGCAGGCATCATCAAGAATCAGTTTCTGATTCTTCTCGCGGCAGAGCGGACGGATGACCGCATCGATATAACCATAGAAAACTTCAGGCGGATAGGGTTCCGGATGCAGTTCCATTTTCCCGCTTTCTGCTTTCGACATATCCAGCACGTCGTTGATCAGGCTGAGAAGAAATTTTGAAGACGTATCGATTTTCTTCAGATTCTGCTTCGCCTCTTCAGAAATGTCCATCTTCTCAGTCAGATAACTCATGCCGATGATTCCATTCAGAGGTGTGCGTATATCATGGCTCATTCTCGAGAGGAACTCTGTTTTCGCCGCATTTGCATTTTCCGCCTCCTGCTTTGCCTCCGCCAGACGGAGATTCTGCCTCTTGCGGACACTGGATGTCACAATCAGGAAAATAAACAGGCCTGTCAGGATTCCGACCAAAGCGAAAGCGACTGCCATCAATGTCGGGTAGCGCTTCATCAGCACATCGAACGTAAGGGTATTCGAATAAACAGAATTCTCGGACAGGATGCTCTGAAGCTTTCCGGCAGACAGATGGTGGATGGATTTCGAAAGGATTCCGAACAGGGCCGGATTTGAATTTTTCGTAATTCCCAGAGAAAGATTCTGCGTAATGTTTTCGACCGGCCGATAATTCAGATTTTCATAAGCATTCATCAGGCGATAATAGGTCGCCTGGTAATAATTCAGGAAAACGCAGTCTGCTTCTTTTTTCAGGAGCGCATTCATGCACTCCGCAAATGTCTGGTAGGGGATCTGTTTCAGTCCGGGATACTCCTTTGCGATTTCCTCCGCCAGGTACCCGCCCTCGCAGACAGCAACCGTCGTCGGATCTGCTTCTCCTGCCCTGGTGACCCTCATAACCGAACCAATGACATAGGGTTCCGTCGCCAGCAGATCATGCGCATCCGCCCAGCTGTAGTCATAACTGACCGCCATGACGGAATCCGACATGTTTTGTATTCCGCTGTAGATTGTCTGCGTGGAAGAATTGAGAACAAAATTGAAAGTGATGCCGGTGTCTTCCCCAATGGCACGTATGACGTCGGGGGTAATGCCGGCTGCTTCATTTCCATCGGCGAATTCGAAAGGAGCCCAGTCAGTCTCATAGAACACATTCACGACCGGCTTCGATGCCAGATACTCGGCTTCTTCTTTGGTATAGCTGACTGCTTCAGAAATGTAGTTGCCGAAATAATACTTGAAAAGATCCGTATTGAAGCTCGGATTATAGCTGAACAGTTCGGCCATGGCATCGTCCAGTTCGCTTTTCAGGGTAGGGTCTGCTTTATTCATCGCAATGTAAACGGGACTGGGCTTGCATTTGGCCAGAATCATATGACCGCCCGGCGTTTCATAAAAATTCGTCTGGATGACCGCATCGACTTCTCCGGCATCCAGCGCCTCAAACATGGCAGCTCCGCTTTTATAAGGAACCCCTTCGAAAGCAAAGCCCTTCTCATCCGCGTATTCCTGCATCGCTTCAAGAATCGTGCTGCCGTATTCGTAGCCGATTCTCATGCCGTTGAAATCTTCATAGTCGTTATAGTAAAGGGGAGTATTGCCGGGCCCGAACATGTAGCACATTTCAGTGCCCATCGACTCTGCCGAATAGTCATAATATGCCATTCTCTCTTCGGTCTTGGAAACATCAAGCAGAACGTCGATTTCTCCGTTCTTCAGCATCTCAAGACATTCGTTCCAGGGTGCTGCCTTATATTCGTAATCCCAGTTTGCGTATTCGGCTATTCCGAGCAGATAGTCTTTTTCAAATGCGACCGTGGTATTATCACCGCCGGATTCTGAGATGGTATCTGTATCATAGAGTCCTACTCTTACCATGCGGCGTGAAGAAGCAGACGGCGCCGGTGAAGCCGTCTGAAGAGCGGAATCTGAAGATGCTCCTGAAGATGCCCCGGATGCCCCCGCAGAAACCGGGTACACAGGAAAGGCAAGCAGTCCGCATAAAAACAGTGCAGTCACTGCCGTCAGAATCCGACATTTCTGCTTCCGCTTCATTTTCAATCCTCCGTCTGTGTAAAAGGATCTGCCGCCCCTCCGGCTTCTCTGTCCGCTTATATTTCAGCAGATGATTCATGTTACGACGACTCTGTGCCTGCTTCCCGGATCAGCAGGCATGCCTTCAGTTTTCTGAAGAGATCTTCCGGACTGACCGGCTTGGCAATATGGGCATTCATTCCCGCTGCCCTGCTTCTCTCCACATCATCGCTGAAAGCATCCGCCGTCATGGCGATGATCGGAATCTTTGCCGCGTCGTCTCTCTTTAAGGCACGCATGCTTCCAGCCGTCTCATAGCCGTTCAGATAAGGCATCTGGATATCCAGAAGAACCGCCGCATATTCCCCCTCCCGGGAGGTACTGAATTTTTCAAGAGCCTGTCTTCCGTCCATGGCTGTATCAACGAAAAGTCCGAATCGCTTCAGCAGCCTGACAGCAATTTCCAGATTGATTTCGTTGTCTTCGGCAAGCAGGACTTTTCCCTGAAGCTTTCCCATTCCTTCCGGACAGGCCTCTTCTTTCTCTTCCGTGAAAGACCGGCCTTTTTCAGCCTGCGGCAGAATCATTTCCACCCGGATGTCCGTTCCCTTTCCCGGCGCGCTTTCCACTGAGACCGTGCCGCCCATCAGTTCCAGAATCCTGGAAACCAGTGAAAGGCCGAGTCCTGTGCCGCTGATGTTTTTCGGCCGTGCCGGATTGTCTGTCTCCTGGGTAAATGGTTCAAACATATGCTTCTGGAAATCAGCACTCATGCCGATGCCTGTATCCCGGACTTCCAGCAGACACCGGATTTTTCCGTCCGGAGTCCTTGTGCTTCCTGCAGATACGGTGACCGTTCCGCCGGGCGGCGTATATTTTACCGCATTGGAAGTCAGGTTCAGTGTAACCTGATTCAGCCGGACCCGGTCAACCAGAATATCTCCCTCGTTTCCTTTTTCCTCAAGACAGAAACGGATATTTTTCGCCCTGCACAGCGGTTCGAAAATATTCCGCACATTGCTGAGGTATTCTGTATAAGAATAGGGCTCCGGATGAAGTTCCATGCGGCCGCTGTCAATTCTGGAAATATCCAGGATATCGTTAACGAGGCTCAGCAGGAAATTTCCCGATGTTTCGATTTTATCGAGATCGCGGTTCAGTTTCTCACTGTCCCCGGCGTCTTCCCTCGCGAAGGCTGTCATGCCGGTAATCGCGTTCAGCGGCGTACGGATATCATGACTGATTCTTGAAAGGAACTGCGTTTTGGCCCGGTTTGCCTCTTCCGCTGTCTTCAGCGCAGCGGACAGTTCTTCTCTCTTTCTCCTTTCCTGCTCAAATACATCCGTAACCTCCGACTGGAGAAACACAAGAATATCACGGTTCTCATCCAGATAATAAAACTCGCACTTGATGATTCTCTCCCTCGGACCCGTCTTACCGTCTTTCAGCCGGTTGGACTTCATATAAATCGCATAATTCTTTTCGGCATCGACATGACGCACAACATTATCCAGCGCCAGTTCCTGCCTTATTTTTTCAGCATCGGCTTCCGGGGTATATTTATCCACCGCCATGTCGACCATTTGACTGTAAAGGCAGGAATTGAAAAGAGACTCCGTACTGTTTTTCAGCACACGGACGTACAGAATTCCCGTATCCAGTACGCAGTAGGCAAGACTGATAAAATTCTTCTCGATGATTTTCCCCGTGATTTTCCTGTAAATCATGCGCTCATTGAAATCCGTCGTCATGAAATAAGCAAGAATATCTCCTGATTCCGGATCCGCCATTTCCGTTATGCGCGTCGCGACCCACAGGAATCCTCTTTCGGTTTTCCGCCGGTATTCAAGAATCTTTTCGTGCTTTCCGCTTTCATACATGCGCAGAAGTCCTGCATGACTGCAGTTTAGGATAAAGTTTTTCCTTTCAGTCCTGTCCGGGATCTGCGAAGCCACACGTATCAGGGTGATGGCTGTTTCTGTATTCTGCATGCCGATGGACGGATCCCATTCCTGCGCTTCCCTGTAAATATCCGTGCTTTGATAATCTTCCGCAAAATCCAACAGATTCTCGCCCGCATCGATAACAAAATCTTTCGTGACATTAAAACAGACAACTGCAAGATGCTCACTCTGAAGCGTGTTCATTTCCAGCTTCTGTTCTTTATAACTTTTTTCAGCCTCCATGTAGCTGTCTATCTGCAGCGCGCTTCCGATTGCCCGGGCAGGTTTTCCGTCTTTGTCAAAAATGTTCCGGCAGCTGATCCGGTACCAGGAATACCTCCCGAGATACCGCATGCGTGCTATACATTCCGACTCTTCTGCACCGGCATCGATCTGCCGGATCATTTCCCTGTATTTCTCAGCGTCCGCATCCGGCATTCCCACAAAACGGATAAAGGAATCCGGGAATTGATCCATTTTCTTCGGGAGCTTTTCAAACTGCTCCGGCAATGCAATGGCTTCATAGGTTTTCTTCCCAGGATAATAGATAAAATGCGTCATGCCGGAATGCTTCAGCGTTTCCGAAAACAGGAGTTCATTTTCTTTCAGTTTCTCCTGCGTGCTGATCAGTTCATTGATATCGTAATAGGCCGCATAGAATCTTTCCGCCCGGTCATCGACGGCTTCATGGTTTGCGCGGATCGCGGTCCAGCGGTACCCGCCTTTCCCGTCCCGTATGCGGAAACTGTATTCAAATACCCGTTTCTCCCGGATACTGTCATGGGCTTCCTTCAGAAGGCCCGGATAATCTTCTTCCGCAATCGCCTCGGACACTTTATCCCCGGAATACTGCGTTCTGGCATCCCGTCTGTCCTGAATCATCTGATAGTATCCGTCATTCAGGTACTGCATGCACAGATAATCACCGGTCAGGTCAAAAACACCGACACCCGACGGAATCATCTTCAGAATATCATAATAGAAATTTTCATTCCGGATAAGGCCCATGAAGATTCCCCTCATTCATGCTGGATTTTTCACCGCGCATTATGATTTTTATTTTATCATATTGCAAATATCTTAATATTTCAAGTAACTGTCTTGACAGGAGTCCGATGCTGTGATAGTCTTTCTATCATATTAATAGTATTACTATCATTTCGGGAGAGGAGTGTCCATGAACACAGAATCTTTAAATGAAAAAGTCCTGAATCTGAAAAAGGAAAGTCTTATCCGCATTTCCGCGGATCTCTTTTTAAAGAACGGAATTGATTCGGTGCGAATGGTTGATATTGCGGAAGCCGCCGGCATCGGCGTTGCCTCCCTGTACCGTTATTTCGGTACGCGCACGGCCATCGCCATTGAAGCCGGATCCCTCATCTGGCAGGACGTGCAGAAACAATTTTCCGATACTTTTTCCTCCGATTCCTATCAAAGGCAGACCGGCTATTCCCAAATTGAATCCCAGTACGGCTTCATGCTGAAATTCTACCGGGATAAACCCGAATTTGTCCGTTTCCTGGACGCCTTCGACCGGCTGATGCTGACCGAAAAAATCCCCGCCGAAAACCTGTCAGGATATGAAGCAAGCATCTTTGATCTTGAAAAAATTTTCCTGGCTTCCTGCGAACGGGGCCTGCAGGACGGAAGCATCCGCTCTGGTCTTGACTACCGGGCTGCCTACCTTGCCTCCGCCCATGCCATGAATGCACTGGCCGAAAAAATCGCCCGCGGGCCGATCCTTTCCGGAGATGAATTTTCCAGTATTGATGCAGAGCCTGCCATGCTGATGAACATCCTTCTGTATTATTTAAAGTCGGATCAGAAGTGACAGGGATAGACCGGGAAAGATCAACAGGAGCTATGACTTGCGGAGGGTTAAAATGGAAAAGAAGGAACTGAAACAAGCATCGAAGAAAATCATGTGGATTTTTGCAGTCGGTCAGCTGGGATGGTCCATGCTGTCGGGCATCGTTACCAGCTGGCTGGTCTACTTCTATCAGCCTTCCGAAACGGTTGTCGCCAAGGGACAGCCTCTGTTTCTGCCGCAGGGTGCCATTTTCATCGGGCTTACGGTCATCGGCCTCATTGCCGCCGTCGGACGAATCTTCGATGCCGTAACGGACCCCTGGATTGCCGGAAAATCAGACCGCTGCAGAAGCAGGCTCGGGCGCCGAATTCCTTTCATGCGCGCAGCAGCGATTCCGCTCGGCATCGTCACCGTACTGGTTTTCTTTTCCCCTGTCAGCGGAACGAGCGTTATCAACGGAATCTTCCTTCTGATCATGGACCTGCTCTTCTATCTCTTCATGACCATTTACTGCACGCCTTTCAATGCCCTGATTCCGGAACTGGGACGCACGCAGGAAGCCCGCGTCAACGTTTCCACTTACATTTCCTTTACCTTCATCATCGGTACAGCTTCCGCATACCTTCTGCCGAATATTGCCGGATTCATGCAGCCTTCCCTCGGATACACGGGAAGCATCCGTGCTGCTGTCGGTATCCTTGCCGCCATCGGCGTCGTCTGCATGCTGATCCCTGCATTTGCCATTAAGGAAGCCGATTATGCGTATACGACGCCCAGCGATACACCGGCGTTCCGATCATTGGCAAAAACCTTCTCAAACAAAGAGTTCCAGAAATTCGTAGGATCCGATATTCTCTACTGGATTGCCCTGACGCTGTTCCAGACCGGGCTTCCGTTTTACATCACCGTCCTGATGAAGCTTCCGGACAGCATGTCCTTCGCCCTGTTTGCACTGATGACCGGCGTGTCCGTCCTCTTCTATATCCCTGTCAGCTTCCTTGCGCGCAAGGTCGGAAAAAAGCGCCTGGTCACGGCCGCTTTCATTTTCTTTGCCTGCGTCTTCCTGCTGACATCCGTCTGCGGGCTTTTCGGCATCTCCGGAACAGTCTGGGGCATCCTCATTTCGTTTCTTGCTGCTGTTCCCATGGCCGTACTCGGCATCCTGCCGCAGGCCATCGTCGCAGATATTGCGGAAGCCGATGGAAAGACAACCGGCGAGAACCGTCAGGGCATGTTCTATGCAGCCCGTACCTTTGCCTTCAAACTCGGCCAGTCTGCCGCGATGCTGCTTTTCACAAGTCTGGCCCTGATCGGGACAGACGGCTTCGGCTACCGCGTGACAGCCATTGTCGCCGCCGTGCTCTGCGTCCTCGGAGGAATCGTCCTCTTCTCCTACAACGAAAAGAAAGTGCTTGCAGTGATCGGAGCCGGGAAATAAACTGTCTCTCGCGAATCGAGTAGGAGGCGGTGATTAGCCGCCGTCCTCTCACAACACCGTGCGTACCGTTCGGTACACGGCGCTTTCAACAAGTTTCATGCACTGACTGATACGCAAGGGATAAATCATAAAAGCCCGA